>JACCDU011206631.1_pt1 | contig 97726 bp, 86 predicted proteins | sample 7446081 | NCBI WGS metagenome assembly JACCDU01 (sample SAMN15323447, study PRJNA562643) | freshwater metagenome | isolation source: river surface water | place: USA:Blue River Watershed | collected 2017-08-17
GGCGTATAATTTCTCGGCCGACCAACCCTTGGTCTCATCCGCTTTTTCTCCCAGCGAGCCACAGGCCGACAGCACGAAGGCCAGCATCAAGACAGCAAGTTTCAGGGGATTCTTCGACATGGGGGAAACCCGGGGGGTGGCATTGAAGCGGCGATTATAGCCGATGGAAACAAGCGTGAAACCACACAGCAAGACAACAGGGCACCTGCCCGAGACCCCGCACGACCCGCAGCCCGACGCCATGGATGACTTCGACGATCACGACGATCTCGATAGCTCGCCGGCGCATGCAGCTGCCAATTCCGATTTTTCGCCGATTACCCTGAGGCTGGGCGATGACTGCCGCGGCCAGCGCCTGGACAAGGCCTTGTCGGGCTTGCTGCCGCAGTTTTCGCGTGCTCGCCTGCAGCAGTGGATCGACGATGGCCTGGTGACCGTTGATGGCAAGCCTGCGAAGGGCAAGGCCATCATGCTCGGCGATGAGGCCATCCATGTGCAGCCCAAGCCGGCCGAATCCGATCACGCGTTCCAGCCCGAAGACGTGCCGCTGGACGTTGTGCATGAAGACGACGACCTGATCGTGATCGCCAAGGCAGTCGGCCTGGTCGTGCACCCGGCCGCCGGCAACTGGACCGGCACCTTGCTCAATGGTTTGCTGCATCGCTGGCCACACTTGTCGGGCGTGCCGCGCGCGGGCATCGTGCACCGCCTGGACAAGGACACCAGCGGACTGATGGTCGTGGCCAAGACCATGATGGCGCAGACAGATCTCGTGCGACAGCTGCAAGACCGCAGCGTTGGCCGTGAATACCTGGCCTTGGTCTGGGGCCAGCCGGTATCGAACGGACGCATCGAAGCGGCCATCGGCCGTCATCCGCGCGAGCGCACCAAGATGGCCGTCAGCAAATCGCCGCTGGCCAAACCGGCCATCACGCATTACCAAAAAGTCGCCGGCGGCAGCCTCGACGGCAAGCCGGTCACGCTGCTGCGTTGCAAGCTCGAGACCGGGCGCACGCACCAGATCCGCGTGCACCTGGCGTCGATCGGTTTTCCCATCGTCGGCGATGCGGTGTATGGCAAGCATCACCTGATCAGCGTGTTCCCGCGCCAGGCACTGCATGCGGAAAGGCTCGAACTGGTTCATCCGACGAGCGGTGAACTGGTGGCATGGCAGCAGCCGGTGCCGATCGACATGGCGGCACTGCTGCAGCAAGCAGGAATCGCGGACTGAATGCGGCCGACTGCGGAACCACGCCAACAGAATCGAAGTCAGCCACGACGACGTTCACTGCCATGCCCATTCCCTCTCCGGTGACTGCAACAACGACAGACAATTCGCCCGCCGGCAGCCTTGCCGGTCACGTACTCGTGCCGCACTGGCCGGGTCTGCCGGCATCGGTTCGCGCGCTCTCCACGCTGCGCGCCGGCGGCGTCAGCGTGGCGCCGTATGACGACGGTCAGGGTGGTGGTGGCTTGAACCTTGGTGTGCATGTGGAAGATGCACCCGATGCGGTCGCTGCCAACCGCGCGCGGTTGCGCGCCTTGCTGCCCGCAGAACCCGCATGGTTGACGCAAGTGCACGGCACCGCGGTGGTCGACGCCGCCCGGGTGCACGCAGCGCCGCAGGCCGATGCCAGCATTGCGACCGTAGTCGGGGCCGTCTGCGTGATCATGACCGCCGATTGCATGCCCGTGCTCCTCGCCGACCTCGATGGCAGGGTGGTGGGTGCGGCCCATGCCGGCTGGCGCGGGCTGGCAGGCGGCGTGCTGGAGGCGACGGTGGCCGCGATGCGCGCGGCAGGTGCCGGCGAACTGACAGCTTGGCTGGGACCCGGCATCGGGCCCGACCATTTCGAGGTGGGAGGGGAGGTGCCGCCTGCTTTTGATCATCTGGGCGCCGGGGCTGCACGGGCATTTGTGCCGCTGGCCGCCAAGCCCGGCAAATTCCTTGGCGATTTGCCGCAGCTGGCGCGGCTGGCGCTGTTGCGCGCCGGTGTGACTGCGATCCATGGCGGCACGGACTGCACCGTGTCCGACGCGTCGCGTTTTTATTCTTTCCGCCGCGACCGGGTCACCGGCCGCATGGCATCACTGGTCTGGATCAGCCCGGGCTGAACCTGCGTTGCCTGCGCCTGCCGCCCCTGCCGGATCGATTGCGCCTTCTGGTCGCGCCGAACCCGTCGACGCTTCCTGTCTGGCCTGCATGGCCGCCAGCCTTTGCTGCGTTTCCAGCTCTCGGCGGCGCCTGCGCTGGCCGGAACCACCGATGTACAAAATAATCAACGTCGGTAGCACACCGTAGAGGAAAAACGTCATAATGCCTGCGACCACCGTTTCTTCGGTGATCGCCATCATCAGCGTCACGTAAAGCCATCCTACCGCTGCTATGTGCATCAACTGCCAGTCCCAGAATCAGAATAACGAGGGATCGTAGCATCAGAGGCCGACTCGCGCCGCCCCGTTGTCGGGCAGCGCCGCCATCACATTCAGCGGAAACAAAACAATACCGGGGAAAACCGGGGGAGAAGCGAGATGAAGCAAGCCGACAGCACGAACAAGCCGCAAGCGTCCGCAGCCGACTGGATTGCGCAGATGTCTGACCCCAAGGGTTGGCAATCGATGTTCAACCTGATGCAGGCAGGCCTGCCGGGCATGGGCACAACGGGCACGGGCAACTTCCCGGGTATGCCGGCAATGCCTGGCATGTCGGCATTGCCGGTCATGCCCGGTCTGTCGACGCCGCCTGCGCTGGGCGCGATGATCCCGCCGGAGAAGCTGCAGCAGATCCAAAAGGATTACATGGAAGAGATGTCCACCTTGTGGACCGCGCTGATAGCGCAGCGCTCGCCGGACATCCGTGATCGCCGTTTCGCTGATCCTTCCTGGAAGACCAATCCGCTGCATGCATTCAACGCCGCAGCGTACTTGTTGAATGCGAAGTTCCTGAATGAGCTGGCCGACGCCGTCGAGTCGGATGAAAAGACGCGCCGCAAGATTCGCTTCGCGACCCAGCAGGCGATCGATGCGATGTCGCCGAAGAACTTCCTCGCCACCAATCCCGAAGCCCAGCAGAAGCTGGTCGAGACGCGCGGCGAGAGCCTCACGCGCGGCATCCAGCACATGCTGGAAGATATGAAGAAGGGCCACATTTCGCACACTGACGAAGATGCCTTCGAAGTCGGCAAAAATGTCGCCACCACCGAGGGCGCGGTCGTGTTCGAGAACGAAGTGATGCAGCTGCTGCAGTACCGCCCGCTGACCAAGCAGGTGTACGAGCGTCCGCTGCTGATCGTCCCGCCTTGCATCAACAAGTTCTACATCCTCGACCTGCAGCCGGAGAATTCGCTGATCCGGCACGCAGTGGAGCAGGGACACACGGTGTTCGTGGTGTCGTGGGTGAATGCCGACGCTTCGCTTGGCCAACTCGGCTGGGACGACTACATCGAACAGGGCCCGATCAAGGCGATCGAGGTTGCGCTCGACATCACCGGCGAAGACAAGCTCAATACGCTGGGCTTCTGCGTCGGCGGCACCATCCTGTCGACCTCGCTGGCGGTGCTGGCGGCGCGCGGCAAGAATCCGGCGGCCAGCCTGACGCTGCTGACCACGATGCTGGACTTCACCGATGTCGGTGCCATCGAAGTCTATGTGGACGAAGCACAGGTACAGCAACGCGAAGCGGCGATCGGCAAGGGCGGCCTGATGCCCGGCCGTGATTTTGCCACCGCGTTCTCGAGCCTGCGCCCGAATGACCTGGTGTGGAACTATGTGGAATCGAACTACCTGAAGGGTGAAGAACCGCCGCCGTTCGATCTGCTGTACTGGAACTCCGACAGCACCAACTTGCCGGGCCCGATGTTCTGCTACTACTTGCGCAATATGTATCTCGAAAACCGGCTGCGCGAACCGGGCGCGCTGTCGGTCCATGGCGATGGGATCGACCTGTCCAGGGTGCAGACGCCGGCCTTCATCTACGCGTCGCGCGAAGACCATATCGTGCCGTGGAATACCGCTTACCTGTCGACCGGCTTGCTGAACAAGGGCAAGCGCGGCAACAACCGTTTTGTGCTCGGTGCATCGGGCCACATCGCGGGCGTGATCAATCCGCCGGCCAAGAAGAAGCGCAGCTACTGGACCAACGACAAGCTGCCGGCCACTGCCGACGAATGGCTGGCCGGCGCTGCCGAGCATCCGGGCAGCTGGTGGACCGAGTGGACGGCCTTCCTGGCCGAGCATGCAGGCAAGCAGCACGCTGCGCCGGCCAAGTACGGCAACGCTCGCCACAAGCCGATCGAGCCGGCGCCGGGGCGTTACGTTCAGGTCAAGGCCTGACAGCGCGCTGAACAAAATATCCCGACAGCGGTTCTGGCGGACGAGTTGGGGGCCAACCTGCATCTGGCTGGTTCCCAGGTCGTGCTGCTGCCGTGCCCCGTCATGAAATCTGGAATTTTCCGGCTTCCCCCTTAGTGTTTACTACGCGCAATAGTCCCGAATTCCCTGTGCGCTGCACCAATCTGCTGCCTGCAGGGGTGGGGAATTGGACAAGCTTTTGTTTTTCAGGACTATAATGGCCGCGGGGACACGGAAAACTTTCCGGATTTTTTTCCAAGATCGCAAGCCTTCATTGCGACGCAATAGACTGGATTTCTTTAATGACTACCGCGAAAAAGACCGGCGATCGACTGATCAAGAAATACCCGAACCGCCGTCTGTATGACACCCAGACCAGTTCCTACATCACGCTTGCCGACGTCAAGCAACTGGTCCTCGGCAATGAACACTTCATGGTTGTCGATGCGAAGACCGACGATGACCTGACCCGCAGCATCCTGTTGCAGATCATTCTGGAAGAAGAAGCCAATGGCCAGCCGATGTTCTCCAGCGGCGCGCTGTCGCAGATCATTCGCTACTACGGCCATGCGATGCAGGGCATGATGGGCAACTACCTCGAAAAGAACATCCAGGTGTTCATCGACATCCAGAACAAGATGGCCGAGAACTCGAAGGGCATGATCGACGAAAAGACCTTCAGCCCCGAAATGTGGACCCAGTTCATGAGCGTGCAGGCGCCTATGATGCAGGGCATGATGAGCAACTACATCGAGCAGTCGAAGAGCCTGTTCATGCAGATGCAGGAACAGATGCAGAGCCAGGCCAAGAATGTGTTCGGCGCGTTCCCGTTCCCGGGCGTGAATCCGGCACGTGCACCGGAGAAGGCCGAGAGCAAGTAAGACAGTCCTTCGCCTCCCGTCTTTATGCCAGCCCCGGCCAGCGGTAACGCTGTCCGGGGTTTGTCATTTCTGGCGAGGTGAATCAGCGGGGAGGGAGGTGGTGCGGGCGGAGCCGGTTTGCGCCTTCGCAACGGCCCGAATTTTTTTGCTACCCTCTCATACAAAATATTGTATATTCGCCGGGTGATCCCACCCAAGCCTGTCGTGTTCTGCGGAACGGCGCTGCTCGATCTGAAGCGCTTCCCGGAATCCGCCCGGCGAGACGCGGGTTACCAGATTGACCGGGTACAGCACGGCTTGATGCCGACGGACTGGAAGCCGATGTGCACAGCAGGCCAGGGTGTCTGCGAAATCCGCGTACGAGACGCGATGGGGGCTTACCGGGTGATTTATCTGGCCCGCCTGCAGGACGCCGTCTATGTACTGCATTGTTTCAGCAAGAAGACCCAGAAAACCAGCCAGCATGACCCGGAACTGGCACAGCCTCGTTACCGAGACTTGATGAAGGAAAGACCATGACCAAGCTTAGCCATGCCAGTGTCTGGGACGCCCTTGAAGACAGTGCCGAACTGGCGGAGAACCTGAAGCTCCGCTCCGGCCTGATGATGGCGCTCGACCAGCACATCACCCGCGCCGGCTGGAGCCAGCAAGAGGCGGCCAGCATGCTGGGCGTCACCCAGCCGCGCATTTCTGACCTCGTGCGCGGGAAAATTCATCTGTTCAGCCTCGATATGCTGGTCAATATGGCAGCAACGGCCGGCATGCATATCGAGCTCAGGATTACCGAGCCCGCCTGAATACGGTCGTGGCATCGCATTTGGCAAGCCGCAGGTAAAATGTCGGCTTGCCGCGGCACTCGCACTTTCCCATGCCGGGCCGGTATAGGCCTTCCCATTACTTCGTTCCTTCCTGTCGTTCATGTCCAGCGCTACTTCTACCCCGCCCAAAGTCGGTTTTGTGTCACTCGGTTGCCCGAAGGCGCTGGTCGATTCCGAACAGATCCTTACCCAGCTTCGTGCCGAAGGCTACGAGACCGCCAAGTCCTATGACGGTGCGGACCTGGTGATCGTCAACACCTGCGGCTTCATCGACGCCGCGGTGCAGGAATCGCTCGACGCGATCGGCGAAGCGCTGAATGAAAACGGCAAGGTGATCGTCACCGGCTGCCTCGGTCACAAGAAGGATGCGTCCGGCGACGAGATCGTGCAAAAGGTGCACCCGAAAGTGCTGGCCGTGACTGGCCCGCATGCACTCGGTGAGGTGATGGATGCGGTGCATGTGCACTTGCCCAAGCCGCACGAGCCCTTCATCGATCTCGTGCCGCCGGCCGGCGTGAAGCTCACGCCCAAACACTACGCTTACCTGAAGATTTCCGAAGGCTGCAACCATCGCTGCAGCTTCTGCATCATCCCGTCGCTGCGCGGCGACCTGGTGTCGCGCCCGATCGCCGAAGTGATGCTCGAGGCCGAGAACCTGTTCAAGGCCGGAGTCAAGGAACTGCTGGTGATCTCGCAGGACACCAGCGCCTACGGCGTGGACATCAAGTTCCGCACCGGCTTCTGGAACGGCAAGCCGATGCGTACTCACATGACCGACCTCGTCAACGCGCTCGGCGAACTGGCCAAACAATACGACGCCTGGGTGCGCCTGCATTACGTGTACCCGTACCCGCATGTCGACGACGTCATCCCGCTGATGAACGGTGGCCACGTGCTGCCTTATCTCGACGTGCCGCTGCAGCATGCACATCCCGATGTGCTGAAGCGCATGAAGCGCCCCGCCAACGGCGAAAAGAACATCGAGCGCATCCGCGCTTGGCGCGCTGCCTGCCCGGACATCACGATCCGTTCGACCTTCATCGCCGGTTTCCCCGGCGAGACCGAAGAAGAATTCCAGTACCTGCTCGACTTCCTGCAGGAAGCGCAGATCGACCGCCTCGGCTGCTTTGCGTACTCGCCGATCGACGGCGCCGCCGCCAATGACCTCGCCGGCGCCGTGCCCGATGAAGTCAGGGAAGAACGCCGCGCGCGCGTGATGCAGCTGCAGGAAGACATCTCGCGCCAGCGCCTGCAGGCCAAGGTCGGCAAGACGCTGCGCGTGCTGATCGACAAGGTCGACCGTAACGGCGCCACTGCGCGTTCGGCCGCCGATGCGCCCGAGATCGATGGTGTGGTGTACGTGAAGCTGCCGTACGAGCCGGGCCGCACGCTGAAAGTCGGTGAGTTCGTCGATGTGCGCATCACCGCTGCCGATGCACACGACATGTGGGCCAGCGTTGACTGACAAGGACAAATCGCTGCAGACGATGCTGACGACGACTGACTATCGTCCGCCTGAAGGCTTCGGCGCCTTCCCTGCCGCGATCCATCACGCATCGACCGTCCTGTTCAAGGATGTCGCCGCGCTGCGAGCGCGCAACTGGCAGGACAAGACTTCCTACACCTACGGCCTGCACGGCACGCCGACCACGTTCACGCTGGAAGCGCGGCTGGCCGAGATCGAAGGTGGCAGCGACTGCCTGCTCGCACCCAGCGGGCTGGCGGCGATCGCGATGGTCGATCTCGCGCTCTTGAAGGCGGGCGATGACTTCCTGATTCCCGACAACGTCTACAACCCGAATCGCGAACTGGCGAACTGGCTGCAGAAGGATTTCGGCATCACTGCACGCTTCTATGATCCTTTGATCGGCGAGGGCATTGCAGCGCTGATACAGCCAAACACGAAATTGATCTGGACTGAAGCGCCCGGCTCGGTGTCGATGGAAATGCCCGACATTCCCGCGATCTGCCGTGCCGCCAAAGCAAAGGGCGTGACCGTCGTGCTCGACAATACCTGGTCAGCTGGTATCGCTTTCCGCGCGTTCGAGCATGGCGTCGACATCGTGATGCAGGCGCTGACCAAATACCATTCGGGCGGCTCGGACGTGCTGATGGGCGCCGTCATCACGCGCGAAGACAAGGTGCGGGGCAAGCCTTTGCTGCGCAAGCTGGAGATGGCGCACATGCGCCTGGGCATGGGCGTGTCAGCCGACGATACCTATCTGGTACTGCGCGGCCTGCCGACCATGAAGCTGCGCTTCGATGCGCATGACGCGGCGGCACGCCAGATAGCCGGCTGGCTGAAGGCACGACCCGAGATCGCGAACGTGCTGCATCCGGCGTTCAAAGATTGCCCGGGACATGAAGCCTGGCAGCGGGATTTCACCGGGGCTGGCGGCTTGTTCTCGGTGCTGTTCGATCCGAAGTACACCGAAGCGCAGACCGACCGTTTCATCGACAGCCTGAAGCTGTTCAAGATCGGTTACAGCTGGGGCGGCGCCAATAGCCTGGCCGTGCCTTACCGCATCGCGCAGATGCGCCGCGACTGGCAGGATGCAGGTCAGCTGGTGCGCCTGAACATCGGGCTGGAAGACCCGCAAGACCTCATTGCGGATATTGCTCAGGCTCTTCAGGCATTGGCATAGCCTTGCCATCGTCGAGATCGAGGAAGCCCTTGATCAGGCGATACGCCTTCCAGATGAAGGCGCCGGCAAAGATCAGGATCGCCAGCGGGATGCCAATGACGGTGATGAAGACCGTCCACCCCACGCAGACCCAGAACAGGTACCACCAGAACGAACGGATCTGCCAGCTGTGATGCGTGCGCAGCCAGCTGCCATTGGTCTCGTCGCGCTTGAGGTAATTGAAGATCAGCGGGATGAACGAGAACATGCCCAGCGACAGGAACAGCGACGCGCCATGCATCAGGTACAGCCACCAGAGCAGGGTCTTGCGCGCTTCGGTGGCTTCGTCGTAAACGGTCTGCTCGTCCATCGCTCGGTCTCCCGGACTGGTTAGTAGAACAGGTTCAGCAGGCCGTCGAGGCCCGAGTAGTTGAGGGCGACGCTGGCCTGCGCCTGCACCACCGGTTTTGCGCGATAGGCCACGGACAGCCCGGCCACCGCCATCATCTTCAGGTCGTTCGCGCCGTCGCCCATCACGATGGCGGCCGTGGTCGGAACGCCCAGCGCAGCGCTCTCGGCTTCGACCGTCGCCTGCTTGACATCGGCGTCGACGATCTCGCTCTTGACGTGGCCGGTGAGCTTGCCATCGACGATCTCGAGCTCGATCGCATGCGTGACATCCAGCCCCAGTTCCTTTTGCAACCGCTGCGTGAAATAGGTGAAACCGCCCGACACCAGCACCGTGCGCAGGCCGGCGGCCTTCAGGTATTTGAGCATGTCGCGCGCGCCCGGCGACAGTTGCAGGCGCTGGCTGAACACTTCATCGAGTGCCGATGCATCCAGCCCTTCGAGCAGCGCGACGCGACGCAGCAGGCTGGCGCGGAAATCCAGTTCGCCGCGCATCGCGGCCTCGGTGATCTCGGACACTTCGGCCTTCAGTCCTTGCAGGTCGGCGATCTCGTCAATGCATTCGATGGTGATCAGCGTCGAGTCCATGTCCATCACCAGCAGCTTGAAATCCGACAAGCGAAGGTCGGCGCGCACGAACGCACCGTCGCAGCCGGACTGCTGGCAGGCGGCGGCCACCGCAACGCGGTTGGCCAGCGTATCGGTCACGCCGTCGACGCGGAACACACGCGGCGCGGCCGGCGTCACCGACGTGCTGCCGGCGAGTGCGGCAATACGCCTCGCGGTATCGGCGTCGAGTGCGGGGCCCTGCAGGATCAGTTTCATCGGGGTGGTGGCAGGCATCGGGTTCCGGTGGTTCACGTTTGCTTCAAGGGCGGTTCCGTGCCGGCACAGGCGCGACACGGTGGTTCATTTTGCGGGTATTCCGCGCGCCGGCCGTCAGTGTAGCGGAGCAGGGCGGTCATCCCGGTTCAGCCGGCCAGCGCGCGAATCGTGGACTTGACCTGCGACACGCGCGCGGCCAGGTCCGGCATGCTGGCTGTAATGCGCAGCTTGTCCTGTCCGGACAGCTTCACATGGCGGCTTTTCTGGATCAGCTCGATGATGCGCATCGGGTCGACCGGGGGCTTGGGCTCGAATTGCAGCAGCGCCGACTCCGCGTGCGCATCGATCTTGATGATGCCGACTGCCTTGGCCGCGATCCGCAGCCGATGCGTCTCGACCAGCGCCTTGACAGCGTCGGGCAGGTTGCCGAAGCGGTCGATCAGCTCTTCCTGCAAGTCGTCGATCGCTTCCGGCGTCTCGCCATTGGCGAGGCGCTTGTAGATCGACAGCCGCTCGTGCACGTCGCCGCAGAAATCGGACGGCAGCAAGGCCGGCACATGCAGGTTGATTTCTGTCGTGGTCGACAGCGGCGCGGCCAGGTCCGGCTCCTTGCCAGCCTTCAGCGCCTTGACGGCGGCGTTCAGCATGTCCGAATACAACTGGAAGCCGATCTCGGTCATCTCGCCCGACTGGTGCTCGCCCAGCACCTCGCCGGCGCCGCGGATTTCGAGGTCGTGCATCGCGAGGTAGAAGCCGCTGCCCAGTTCTTCCATCTGCTGGATCGCCTCCAGCCGGCGCTCGGCAAGTTTCGTGAGTCCCTGCACGTCATGCACCAGCAGGTACGCATAGGCCTGGTGGTGCGAACGACCGACGCGGCCGCGCAGCTGGTGCAGCTGCGCGAGGCCGAAGCGGTCGGCGCGGTGCATGATGATGGTGTTGGCGGTCGGCACGTCGATGCCGGTCTCGATGATAGTGGTGCAGAGCAGGATGTTGAAGCGCTGCGACACGAAGTCGCGCATTACCTTTTCCAGCTCGCGTTCGTGCATCTGGCCGTGCGCGATGGCTATGCGCGCTTCGGGCAGCAATTCTTCCAGCTTGGCCTTGCGGTTCTCGATGGTCTCGACTTCGTTGTGCAGGAAGTACACCTGACCGCCGCGTTTCAGTTCGCGCAGGCAGGCTTCGCGGATCACGGAGTCGGATTCGCTGCGCACGAAAGTCTTGATCGCCAAACGTTTCTGCGGCGCGGTGGCGATGATCGAGAATTCGCGCAAGCCCTCGAGCGCCATGCCCAGCGTGCGCGGGATTGGCGTCGCGGTCAGGGTCAGCACGTCGACCTCGGAGCGGAGCGCCTTCAGTGCTTCCTTCTGGCGCACGCCGAAGCGGTGTTCCTCGTCGATGATCACCAGCCCCAGCCGCTGGAACTTCACGTCCGGCGACAGCAGCTTGTGAGTGCCGATGACAACGTCGATCGTGCCTTCGGCGAGGCCCTTCAGCGCCAGCGTGACTTCCTTTCCGGTGCGGAAGCGCGACAGCTCGGCAATCCGTACCGGCCAGTCGGCGAAGCGGTCGGCGAAGGTCTGCGCATGCTGCTCGGCCAGCAGGGTGGTGGGAGCAAGAATCGCGACCTGCTTGCCACCCATCACGGCCACGAAGGCGGCACGCAACGCGACCTCGGTCTTGCCGAAGCCGACGTCGCCGCAGATCAGGCGGTCCATCGGGCGGCCCGACGTCATGTCGGTGATCACCGCATTGATCGCGGCAGACTGGTCGGGAGTCTCGTCGAAGCCGAAGCTGTCGGCGAAGGCTTCATAGTCATGCGCGGAATACTGGAACGCATGGCCCTGGCGCGCGGCACGGCGCGCGTACAGGTTCAGCAGCTCGGCGGCAGTGTCGCGCACCTGCTCGGCCGCCTTGCGCTTGGCCTTGTCCCACTGGCCGGAACCGAGCGAATGCAGCGGCGCATCTTCGGGCGACGCGCCCGAGTAGCGCGAGATCACGTGCAACTGCGACACCGGCACGTAGAGTTTTGATTCTTTCGCGTATTCCAGGTGCAGGAACTCGGTCTCGCCTTCGCCGAGGTCCATGCTGACCAGGCCCTGGTAGCGGCCGATGCCGTGGTTGACGTGCACCACCGGATCGCCGACCTTCAGCTCCGACAGGTCCCGCACCATCGACTCAACCTGCGTCGGACCTTCCTGGCGCTTGCGTCCGGCGCGGCGGCCGCTGCCCGCATACAGCTCGGTCTCGGTGATGAAAGCCAGCTTGCCCAGTTCGTCGCCGAGCATCGCGCCCGCATGCAAAGGCGCCACGCACAGCGCGAGCTTGTCGGACGAGCTCAGGAATTCGTCGAGCGAGTCGCAGGTGGCCAGCGGCAGGTCGTACTCGTTGAAATATTCCTTCAGCGTCTCGCGCCGGCCACCGGACTCGGCGCAGATCATCACGCGCGTGTCCGTTTGCAGCAGGAAGGAGCGCAGGTTGGTCAGCGGGTCGTCGAGACGACGATTGACGGCAATGTCCGGCACCGCGGACGACAGCTCGGACGGGCCGCCGGCCTCCTGCAATACCCAGCGGCCGTAGGGCTTGAGCAGCGTAAAGAAGTCTTCGTCGGTGAGGAAGATGTCCTCGGGCGGCAGCAGCGGACGTTCGCGGTCGGACTTCAGGAAGCCATGACGCGAACGGGTATCGTTCCAGAAGCGCTTGATCGCTGCGTCGATGTCACCGACCAGTGCAAAGCTGGCACCCTCGGGCAGGTATTCGAACAGCGTGGACGTGTGCTCGAAGAACAGCGGCAGGTAGTACTCGATGCCGGCCGACGCGATGCCATTGCCGATGTCGCGGTAGATGGTCGCGCGCGACGGGTCGCCTTCGAATACTTCGCGCCAGCGGCTGCGGAAAGCCGAGCGTGCCGCTTCGTCCATCGGGAATTCACGGCCCGGCAACAGGCGCACTTCCTTCACCGGGTACAGCGAACGCTGGGTGTCGACGTCAAAGGTGCGGATGGTCTCGATGCTGTCGCCGAACAGGTCGATGCGGTAGGGCAGCGCCGAGCCCATCGGGAACAGGTCGATCAGGCCGCCGCGCACCGAGTACTCGCCGGGCGACATCACCTGCGTCACATGCGCATAGCCGGCCAGCGTCAGCTGCGACTTCAGTTGCGCCTCATCCAGCTTCTCGCCCTGCTTGAAGAAGAAGGTATAGCCGGCGAGGAAGGAGGGCGGGCCCATGCGCACCAGCGCCGTGGTGGCAGGAACGATCAGCACGTCGCACTGTCCCGATTGGATTTCGTGCAACGTGGCCAGTCGCTCGGACACCAGGTCCTGATGCGGCGAGAAGGCGTCGTAGGGCAGGGTTTCCCAATCGGGCAGCAGGTGGCAACGCAGTTCGCCACCGGCTTGCTTGCCGAACCATCCGAGCTCGGTCAGCAGCCGTTGCGCGGCGGGCGCATCGGCCACGACGACCACCAGCATCCGGCCTTCGGTCTTCAAGTCCTGCGCGCCCTGCGCGAGCACCATCGATTCGGCGGCACCATGCAGCGCGGGCAGTACATAGCGGTTGCCGGGCTTGGGCAGCTTCAGATGGGGATTGGACGAGGTCGGGACCATAAAGAAATTCTCGGGGCGCCGGACGGGATCCGGCGACTTGCCCGTATCGCCCTGAATCGGGCAGTCAGAAGGCTACAATGGCATCTGCGGACAAACCGCGATTATAAATGAGCAGCCCGTCATGAGCTTTCCCTCCTATGTTGCGCTGATACCAGCGGCCGGCGTCGGTGCGCGCATGGGCGCCGCCGTGCCCAAGCAGTATGCAAAGCTGGCTGGCAAGGCCATGCTGCTGCATGTCATGGAAACCTTCGTTGCCTCGCCACAGATCGACCATGTGTATGTGGTGGTCAGCGCCGACGATGCCTATATCGATGACTTGCCGACCCTGCCGCGCACCACGATCCTGCGCTGCGGCGGCGCGACCCGGCAGGCTTCGGTCACCAATGGACTGGCCGCAATGGCCGACCAGATCGATGCCAATGACTGGGTGCTGGTGCATGACGCGGCCCGGCCGGGACTGACGATCGAGCTGATCGACAAGCTGGTCCTGTTCGTGAAGGATGACGCCGTCGGCGGCTTGCTGGCGATGCCGGTGGTCGACACCATCAAGCGCAGCAATGGCCACGGTCGTTCGGAACAGACGGTCGCACGCGACCTGTTGTGGGCAGCGCAGACGCCGCAGATGTTCCGGCACCAGCAGCTGCTCGAGGCCTTGCGCAGCGTGAACGACATCACCGACGAGGCCAGCGCGATCGAGGCGCTGGGCCTGCACCCGAAACTGGTCGAAGGCAGCGCGCGCAATTTCAAGGTGACGCTGCCCGAAGACATGCAGGTGGCCGAACGCTACCTGACCGAACAGCCTCGCTAGAAGAACAACAAGGACACTCATGAAGCCGCCATTTCGCATCGGCCAGGGCTATGACTGCCACGCCCTCGTGCCGGGACGACCGCTGATCCTCGGCGGCGTCACCATTCCGCATCGCGCCGGCCTGCTTGGCCATTCGGATGCCGATGCCTTGCTGCATGCAATCACGGATGCCTTGTTCGGCGCCGCGGCGCTGGGTGACATTGGCAAGCATTTTCCGGATACCGACGAGCGTTTTCGTGGCGCCGACTCGCGCGTGCTGCTGCGCGAAGCGGGACGGCGCGTGCGTGAAGCCGGCTACGGCATTGGCAACATCGACGCCACCGTCATCGCACAGGCGCCGAAGATGGCCCCGCACCTGCCGGCCATGATTGCCAACATCGCAAGCGAGCTCGACATCGATGCCGGCCAAATCAACCTGAAAGCCAAGACCAATGAGCGCCTTGGCTGGGAAGGGCGAGAAGAGGGGATCGCTGCGCAGGCGGTGGTGCTGCTGTTCGCAATCTCGCAATAGTTCTCATAAAGCAATTTCCAACAATCGATTGAAATTCTCAATCGATGGTATTGCATTAGTCAATTTGAGCTTCATCGGGGGCGGCTCCAGAATCAGGAATTGGAAACTTCGACAAGCCCGTCAGTTTTCAGTCGTGGTCGTGCGTCGTTGCCGCCATCGTCTGCGAGGGAGTAGCGGCGCATAGTCTTCATGTGATTACAACGAGGAGATGCAGATGTCCAAGCTCAAAGGCTCCAAGACCGAACAGAACCTGAAGGACGCCTTCGCCGGCGAATCGCAGGCCAATCGACGTTACCTGTATTTCGCGAACAAGGCCGACATCGAAGGCCAGAACGATGTCGCCGCGCTGTTCCGCTCCACCGCCGAAGGCGAGACTGGCCATGCGCACGGCCACCTCGAATACCTCGAGCAGTGCGGTGACCCCGCCACCGGCCTGCCAATCGGTTCGTCGCGCCAGAACCTGATGGCTGCCGTCGCCGGCGAGACCCACGAGTACACCGACATGTACCCGGGCATGGCAAAGACCGCACGCGACGAAGGCTTCGACGAGATCGCCGACTGGTTCGAGACGCTGGCCAAGGCCGAGCGTTCGCATGCCAACCGCTATCAAAAGGCGCTGGACGTGCTGGTCGATTAAGGTTGGCCTCCGACCGGCATCGGCCAGACAGGCGATGCCGTCCGACCTCCCTCTCTGGCGAGAGGGTTGTGCGCAGCGTTGTCCTTCTCCCCGCAGCGCTGCCCACAACAAGGTATGACCGCCCCCGCAAACCGACGAGCACCAACAGCACCATCAACTACCAACACAGACCAAGGATCGCACCATGGCACGTGAAGGCAATCTGGAAGCGCCGACCCGGCACCCGCTGGACTGGCTGAACGATGACTTCTATGACGAGACATCGCTGAACAAGGAACTCGAGCGCGTCTTCGACATCTGCCATGGCTGTCGACGATGTGTGTCGCTGTGCCAGTCCTTCCCGACGCTGTTCGACCTGGTCGACGAATCCGACACGATGGAAGTCGACGGCGTCGACAAAAAGGATTACATGAAGGTGGTCGACCAGTGCTACCTGTGCGACCTCTGCTACATGACCAAGTGTCCGTACACGCCGCCGCACGAATGGAACCTCGATTTCCCGCACCTGATGCTGCGCGCGAAGGCGGTCAAGTTCAGGAAAGGCGACGTCGCGGCGCGCGACAAGTTCCTCTCCAATACCGATGGGCTTGGCATGTTTGCCGGCATTCCCATCGTCACACAGGCAGTCAATGCGGTGAACCGGGCCAAGGTCACGCGTGCCGTGGTCGAGAACGTGTTGGGTGTCGACAAAGATGCCTGGCTGCCCGAATTCGCGACCACCAGATTCCGCGATGGCGCGGCGAAGTCGCGCCAGCATTCGGTGAAGGATGGCAAGAACACGCCGGGCAAGGTCGCGATCTATTCGACCTGCTACGTGAACTACAACGAGCCCGGCATCGGGCATGACTTGCTGGCCATCCTCGACCACAACGAAATCCCTTACGTGATGGTCGACAAGGAAGCCTGCTGCGGCATGCCCAAGCTGGAGCAGGGCGACCTGCAGGGCGTGGCGGAAAAGAAGGCGATCAATATTCCGCACCTGGCGAAACTGGCGAAGGAGGGCTATGCGATCCTGACGCCGATCCCGTCCTGCACGCTGATGTACAAGCAGGAACTGCCTTTGATGTTCCCCGACTGCGCCGATACGCAATTGGTGAAGGAGGCGATGTGGGATCCTTTCGAGTACCTGGTCGCGCGCAATCGCGACGGCTTGCTGAAGACGGATTTCAGGCACGAGCTCGGACAGGTGTCGTATCACATCCCCTGCCACTCGCGCGTGCAGAACGTGGGCCGCAAGACCGCCGACATGCTGCAACTGGTGCCAAACACCAAACTCAACGTCGTCGAGCGCTGCTCGGGCCATGCCGGCACCTATGGCGTGAAGAAGGAATTCCATGCGAACGCGATGAAGATCGGCAAGCCGGTGTTCAAGGCGATGGCCAATGATGCGCCGAACTACATTTCATCCGACTGCCAGCTGGCCGGCCACCACATTGCGCAGGGCATGGAAGTGAACGGTTTGAAGCAGGCCGAGATGGCGCACCCGTTGACGCTGGTACGCAAGGCTTACGGCATTTGACGACGACGGAACAGCAAGGAGCAAGCGATGGTGATTTCCCGCGACAGCCTGATGACCCTCGAGACGTACGCAAAACAGCGCCCCGAGTTTCGCCGGCAGGTGATCGAGCACAAGAAGCACCGCACCGTCCACCTCGGCAACCATGTGACGCTGCTGTTCGAGGACGAGATGACCCTGCGCTATCAGGTGCAGGAGATGCTGCGCATCGAAAAGATTTTCGAAGAAGACGGCATCCAGTCCGAACTTGATGCATACAACCCCTTGTGCCCGGACGGCAGCAACTTCAAGGCGACGATGCTGATCGAGTATGTGAACGTGGCCGACCGCAAGGTGGCGCTGGCCAAGCTGATCGGCGTCGAGGATCGCTTGTTCATCCAGGTTGAAGGACAGGATCGCGTCTATGCGATCGCCGACGAAGATCTCGATCGGGAGAACGACGAAAAGACCTCAGCCGTGCACTTCGTGCGCTTCGAACTGGCACCCGCGATGAAAGCGGCGCTCAAGGGCGGTGCGCAAATGATGATCGGCTGCGATCATCCGAACTATCCGGCGCATGTCGAGGAACTGCCACAGGAGACGCTCGCCGCATTGCTGGAAGACCTCAGCTGAGACGAGGTTGACCCGCAGCTGACCCGCAATTGAAACTGGGTTGGCTTTTAGTTGGCCTTTAGTGGGCCTTTAGCCAGACCCTGACCGCGAGACCGCCACCCTCGCGGTTTTTGATTTCCAGTCGTCCTTCATGTCGGTGCACGATGCGGTCGACGATGGCCAGTCCCAGTCCGGCGCCATTGGCCTGGCTGCGCGCAGTATCGAGGCGGGTGAACGGGCGCAGCAGATTGGCGATCTGGTCTGGCGGCAGGCCGGGGCCACGGTCGGCGATTTCGATCAGGACCTCATGGCCGTCGGTACGCGCCGACACCGACAGTTCGCTGACGGGCTTGCCTTCGGTCTTGCCATAGCGACGCGCGTTCTCAATCAAGTTCTCGACCACGCGTGACAATTCGGTCGCATTGCCGCGCACCTGCAAGCCGGGTGCGATCTCGCCGTGTACCCACAATTCAGTCGAGCGCCCGGCGTCGCGTACGACCCGCGACAGCAATGCGGACAGGTCGATGCTGGCGTACTGGCTCGTTTCGGCCGGTCGTGCATAGTCGAGGAATTGCCTGATGATCGCTTCCATCTGCGCGAGGTCCGATTGCATGCCGTGGCGCGCATCGTCCGGCAGGCTGGCCATCTCGACTTCCAGCAGCATGCGCGCAATCGGCGTGCGCAAGTCATGCGAGATGCCTGCCAAAATCACGGCGCGGTCCGATTCGACCTGCTGCAGGTCGTGCACCATCTGGTTGAAGCTCTGGTTGGCCTCACGGATTTCAGCCGGGCCTTTCTCGGGCAGCGGCGCCGGTGCCTTGCCGCGGGCGATGGCGCGCGCCGCAGCCGACAGGCGCGCCAGCGGCTGGTTGATCAGGCGGCTGATGAAGACCGCGCCCACCAGCGACAGCAGCAGCGTGACGCCGCCCCAGCCTATCCACTGTATGCCGGATGCGCGCTCGATGCGCTCGCGCTCCAGCATCAGCCAGTAATCATCGTCGTCGATGTAGAAGCTGACCCAGAAGCCCGGGATTTCATTCACTGCCCCTGCGAATTCGGTATTGGCGCCCAGCCTGGCGCGGACGTTGTCCTCGACGACCTTGATCAGCGCGCGGTCCGGCAGTGGTTCGATTTCATCGTCGAGCTCTTTCGGATAGACGCGAATGCCCTGGCTGCTGGCCAGTTCGAACAACAGTTCACGGCGCAGCATCGGCGCCGAGTGCATCAGCGCCGCGCGCGTGATGGTGACGATCGACACCACTTGCGCGGCGATCTGTTCGCCGCGCGGCGTGCGCTCGACCACGCGGAAGCTGGCGACCCAGGCGCCCATGCTGGCCGCGATCAGGAAGGCCAGCAGGAAAAAGGTGCGCCAGAACAGCCCGCTCTTCAGCCAGAGCAGGCGTTGCGGCATGCGTGTCTCGGCAACACGCGGATCGGCCGTGCCGGCGCCGGCGTCAGGACTTGGTGCCATCAGGGATGAAGACATAGCCGAGTCCCCAGACAGTCTGGATGAAGCGCGGGGTGGATGGATCGGGTTCGATCAGCTTGCGCAGGCGGGAGATCTGCACGTCGAGGCTGCGGTCGAACACTTCGTATTCACGGCCGCGCGCCAGCTCCATCAGCTTTTCGCGCGACAGTGGCTGGCGCGCGTGACGGGCCAGTACCTTCAGCACCGAGAATTCGCCGCTGGTCAGCGGCATCGGCTCGCCTTTCTTCAGCAGCGTGCGCTTCTCGAGGTCGAACTCGAACTCGCCGAACACATAGCTTTCCGGGTGGTCGGACGGAGCGGCCGGGATATCGTCCGGCATCGCGCGTCGCAGCACGGCCGACACGCGCGCCAGCAGCTCGCGTGGATTGAAGGGCTTGGCCAGATAGTCGTCGGCGCCGAGCTCGAGACCGGCGATGCGGTCTGCATCTTCACCCTTGGCAGTCAGCATGATGATGGGCGTCTGGTCGCCGCCGCCACGCAGGCGCTGGCAGATCGACATCCCGTCTTCACCGGGCAGCATCAGGTCCAGCACCAGCAGGTCAAAGCGCTCGCGTATCCAGAGCCGGTTCATCTCGACCGCGCTGGCAGCGACCTGTACCGCATAGCCGTTGTCGCCGAAGAAGCGGCGCAGCAGGTCGCGCAGGCGCGCATCATCGTCGACGACCAGCAGCTTGGCCTGCGCTCCCGGGGTGCGCTTGGACGGTACGGGCTTGGTGGCGTTTGTCGGGCTCATGGTCGTATGTTAACGTCCATCCCCCTGTTTCCTCCATCGGCGGATAGTGGGTATTACAAAGCTTTACAAACTTCGGGGCCGGCTTTTCCGTCTGGGGACAGGGAACGAAAGTACACTATCGTCCATGGGCCTTGCCTAACGAGGCCACCGAGAACCGACCGAGATCCATCCGAGACGTCAACAATGAAGTGCCTGACCACCTGGCTGAGCTTTATCGCGCTGCTCCTTGCACTGGGACCGGCGCAGGCCGAACCGCCTCAGGGGCGGGGCGAGGGCAAGTCGCGCCAGGACGTGGCACAGGGCGAGCGGCGTGATGACGGCCGCCGCGATGAAGCACGTCGGGAAGAGCAGGGCAATCGCCCGCCGCCGCGACTGTCGCCTGAAGAGCGACGAGAACTGCGCCAGCAAATCCACGAAGCCGGACATGATGTTTACCATCGGCCCAAGCGTCAGCCACAATAAAATTTCGGGGATCAGCATGGCGATTGAAATAACGCTTCCCCAAATCGAAAGAACCCTGCTATAATCTTTTTCTTCGCGGCTGTAGCTCAGCTGGATAGAGTACTTGGCTACGAACCAAGGGGTCGTGGGTTCGATTCCTGCCAGCCGCGCCATTATTAGCAGTAAAAGAAAAGGGCCGATGTCGATAAGACATCGGCCCTTTTCCTTTTTCCTTTCCTGTTTGTTTCTGTTTTCAGAGCCAGCCTGCCTTGCGGAAGCGCCTGAACAACAGCACCGACACTCCGGTGATCACCGCCAGCGCCGCTGGATAGCCCCAGCGCCACTTCAGTTCGGGCATCACTTCGAAGTTCATGCCCCAGATGCCGGCCAGTGCGGTCGATGCCGCGAAAATCGAGGCCCAGGCCGCGAGCTTCTTGGTGATGTCGGTATCCTCGATGGCGACCATCGACAAATTGACCTCGATGGCCGTGGAGATCGCGTCGCGCACGCTCTCGATCGCCATCGCGATGCGCGCCAGATGGTCGCTGACGTCGCGGAAGTAATCCTGCGATTGCTGGCACACCGGCGGCACCCGGCCGCCATGCAGCTTGCCCACGAATTCCAGCATCGGCTGCGCCGCGTGGCGCACGATGGTGCTCTTGCGCTTCAATGCATACAGGCGCTCGATGTTGCGGCGCGCAGCGCCCTTCGCAAAGATCGTGGACTCGATCTCTTCCAGCTCCGACTCCAGATGCTCGACCATATGGAAGTAGCTGTCGACCACATGGTCAAGGAGCGCATAGAACACGAAGCCCGGGCCATGCGTCAGCAGTTCGGGCTCGCGTTCGCATCGGGCGCGCACGTTTACGAAAGACAGCCGGGACTTGCTGCGGATCGACAGGACGAAGTGCGGATGGACAAAGATGTCGAACTCGCCGACCCGAATCTCGTCGCCATCGAGTTCCAGCAGGTGTATGGCCGAGAACAGGGTGTCGCCGTATTCCTCGAGCTTGGGACGTTGGTGGCCGTGCCGTGCATCCTCGATCGCCAGCGGGTGCAACCCGAACTCTTCCTGCATGTGGTCGAGCTCGGCTTCGGTCGGGTCGAGCAGGGCAACCCAGACGAAGCGCCCGGGCTGGTCCAGGTTGTCGCTGATGTCCCTCGGCTCAAGCCTTTCGACCAGATGGCCGTTCTCGTAGACGGTGCTATTGATCAGCATGTTCCGGCGCTTCCGTCGTGGCTGCGTTGTGGGGCAGGCAGCAGGTTGGTCGCTTTCTCATTTGCGCGGCGACTGCCTGCCATTGTAGCCAGCGATCACCACGATTGCAGCTGGCCGCCGGGCATGCAGCGCGGTCGGCTACGGGTACCACCTGTCACTATTTGCGTTCCAGCTCGTGGCGCAGTTCGACGATTTCCTCGCGCAGCTTGCGGATCTCGGCCGCGACAGGGTCTTCCGAATGGGTCATCGGCTTGATCGTACCGATCGAATCGACGATCACGGCGATGAACAGGTTGATGATCACAAACGTCGCGATCAGGATGAAGAGCACGAAGAACACCCACGAGTTGGGGAACAACTCCATCACCGGTCGCGCCACGCCTTCGGACCAGCTCTCGAGGGTCATCACCTGAAACAGCGTGAAGGCGGTAGTGCCGAGGTCGCCGAACAGCAGCGGGAAGGCAGGGCCGAACATGTCGGTGGCGATCACGGAGAACACATAGAACACCACGACCACCAGCCCGAATACCGAGCCCAGGCTGGGCAGCGAGTGCAGCAGGCCGGCGACGACCTTGCGCATGCTCTCGACCTTGTTCACGAGGCGCAGCACCCGCAATACGCGCAGCGCACGCAGCACCGACAGGCTGCCGGTCGCCGGCACCAGTGCAATGGCAATCACCAGGAAGTCAAACACACACCACGGGTCGCGGAAGAAGCCGAGACCGCGCGCCGCCATCAGCGACGCGAGCTCGATGATGAAGATGCCGAGGATGACTTCATCAATGGTGTGCAAGGTGTGCCCGAACATCTCCACGACGGTATGGCTGGTCTGCATGCCGAGGATCGCTGCGTTGAGCAGGATCAGGGCTACCAGCGTGGCCTGGACGGCGGGAAGGGCGATGATCTTTTCGATGGAGACCTGCCACGGGGCTTGCTGTACAGAAGAGTGCATATCGCTCGAATTTATAGATTGGTTTTGACCCGTGGCACAGCCAGCCAGACGTCCATCAAAGGGCCGGTGCTGGCGGAACCATGGCGATCCCGGGATTTTCTGAGTTTATTTATACCGGACGGCATTTTACAGGTGGCAAGAACCGACAGGAATTTGACACAGTCGTGCGCGTTCAAATTGGTATATAAATAACATTGTCAGATTGGGAACCTCAGGTGGCCAGGCAAGCGCAGTGGCGACATCCGTAAAGGCCATGTACATGACAGGAGGAGGGCGATGATGAAACGATCCCGAATAGCCTTGATGGCCGGTGCCATCGGCGCCGTGATTGCCGGCAGCGCAGGGGCGGCCGGCTTCCAGTTGCAGAACCAGACCGGGTCCGGCAATGGCAATGCGTTTGCCGGTGCGGCAGCCGCTGCCGAAGACGCCGGCACGATCTTCTTCAATCCGGCCGGAATGACAATGCTGCCCACCGGGCACAGCTTTGCAGTCGCCGGAACCCTGCTTGATCGTTCGGTGAAGTTCACCAACACCGGGACCACGAACGTGACCAACCCGCCGACGACCTCCAACGGCAAGGACGCGGGCGCCACCACGCTGATACCGGCGATCTACTGGTCCTATGCGGTCGACCCGTCGCTGCGGCTTGGACTGGGCATCTCGCCGACTTTCGGCAACAAGACGGATTACGGCTACGATTTCGTCGGTCGCAATTCCGGTTATTACGCGAACATCACTCAGGTCAACGTCAATCCTTCGGTCGCATACCGTGTCAATGACATGCTGTCGCTGGGTGTCGGCGTCAACTACGCGACCAATGAAACGACGTTCAGGCAAGGCTATCCGCTGGCGCCCAATGCCAGTGCCGAGATCAAGGGCGATGACTCGGCATTCGGCTATAACCTCGGTGTCCTGTTTCAGCCGGATGCCGCCACCCGCGTGGCATTGACTTACCGGTCCGAACTGAAGTTCAAGCTCGACGGACACCTCGACATCAGCGCCACGCCGACCACGGACTTCCTGGCCACGGCCAGGTTGACGACGCCGGCCAATGCATCGATTGCGCTGTCGCGCATGCTGGATCCGAAGACCGAGCTGCTGGCCGATATCAGCTGGACTGGCTGGAGCGTGATCAATAACATCGATGTCATCAGCAAGGCCAGCGGGGCAACGCTTGCGTCCCTGAGCTACAACTTCCGGGACACGGTGCGCGTCGGGCTGGGTGCAAATTACCAGTACAACGATGCGTGGAAGATCCGCGTCGGCACAGCCTGGGACCAGACGCCGGTGAAGTCACCGGCCGACCGCACCATGACCCTGCCGGACTCGGACCGCATCTGGCTGGCGTTTGGCGGCAAGTACATGATCGATCGCCAGAATTCCATCGACATCGGCTATGCGCACATCTTCTTCACCAATGCGACCACGCAGCGTGCGGTGTCGAGCGGCGGCGCCGTGATCGGCAAATGGGATAACGGCGCCGACCTGCTGTCGGTCCAGTGGAACGGCTCGTTCCGATAATGCGTTGAAAAAAGCCTCGCCGCGGTCATCCGGGCGAGGCTGGTTTCATCGGGCTGCCGCCTTCGCAGCGAGTGCGAAGGAATCAGGCCTTGTAGCGGAAGCCGTGGTGTTTCAGCGGCAGCGAACGGATGCGCTCGCCGGTGGCGCTGAACAATGCATTGGCCATCGCGGGAATCACGCCGCCGATCGGCGGCTCGCCGACGCCGCCCCAGAAGCCGCCACTGGGCATCAGCACAGGTATCACTTCAGGCGCTACGCCGATGCGAGCCAGCGGGTAGTCATTGAAATTGCCCTGTTTGACGGCGCCGTTCTCGATCGTGATTTCTTCGGCCATGATCGCCGACAGTCCCCAGATCACGCCGCCTTCGATTTGCGCTTTCACCGCATCCGGATGCACGACGTGTCCGCTGTCGATCGCCACCGCGACGCGATGCACCCTGACCGCCTTGTCCTTGTCGACCGACAGCTCGACGGCCGCCGCCGTGAAGCTGCCGTAGGAGTCGACGACGGCGATGCCGCGATGAACACCCTTGCGCGGCGGCTTGTCCCAGCCGATCGCCATGGCAGCGGCGTCGAGTACCGCCAGGTCTTTGGTTCCTTCGAGGAGCGGACGACGGAACTGGTAAGGGTCCTTGCCGGCCGCATGCGCGAGCTCGTCGATGAAGCATTCGCGATAGAAGGGGTTGTTGGTATGCGCAACCGCGCGCCAGAAGCCCGGCGGCACGTGCACTTCGCGCATCACGTATTCGTTGGTGAAGTTGGGCACCTTGTACGGGTTGTCGCGGAACACGCGCGTGTTGATCTGGTCGATTCCATCCTTCACGAAGTGCGGGTAGACCGTGATCGCGATCGACTGGTCTGACTGCCGAACCTGCCAGCCGGTCCATTTGCCGTCCTTGTCGAGACCGCCGCGCAACTTCACCAGCGACACCGGTCGGTAGCGGCCCTGGCGCATGTCTTCTTCACGCGACCATTGCAGGCGCACCGGCGTGCCGGGCAGTGCCTTGGCGATCTTCACCGCTTGTTTGGTGTAATCCTGATGCGGGCCGCGACGGCCGAAGCCGCCACCTGCATGCATCTTGTGGATGTAAACCTTTTCCAGCGGCAGGCCCGATACTTCGGATGCGGCCGCAGCCGAGGCCTCGCCATTCTGCGTGCCGACCCAGACCTCTAGCTTGTCGGCGCTGTAGAAGGCCGTTGCGGTCTGCGGTTCCATCGTCGCATGGTTCATGAAGCCGGTGGTGTATTCGGCTTCGATCACCTTGTGCGCGCCGGCCAGCGCTTTGGCGGCGTCGCCGTCCTTGCGTGCCAGCGGCGCATTGTCCATCGCCAGGCCCTCGCGCAAATATTCCTGAATGGACTGGCTGGAGACCTTGCCCTTGTTGCCGTTGTCCCATTCGACCTTGATGGTCTTCAGCGCCTTGTTGGCAAGCCACCAGTTGGTGGCGACGACGGCGATCCACTCTTCGCTGGCGATCACGTGCTTCACGCCCGGCATGGCCCTGGCCGCGCTGTCGTCATAGCTCTTCAGGAAGCCGCCGAACACCGGCGTCTGGAAGATCGATGCATGCAGCATGCCGGGCAGGCGCACGTCGGCGGCATAGACTTGCGAGCCATTCATCTTGGCCGGGATGTCGAAGCGGGCCGGGGAGGTGCCGGCAATTTTCCAGTCTTTAGGATCTTTCAGCGCCGGGTTTTCGGGCATCGGCATTGTGCCGGCGATGGCCGCCAGTTCGCCATAGCGCGCCGATTTTCCTGACGGGTGCGAGACCACGCTGTTCTTGGCGCTGCATTCGGACGCCGGCACTTTCCACAGCTGTGCAGCTGCGGCCACCAGCATCTCGCGCGCGGCGGCACCGCCCTTGCGCACGTACTCGTGCGAGTCGCGGATGCCGCGGCTGCCACCGGTCGACATGTCCTTCCAGATCTTCTTGCGGCGCATGTGCTCGTTGACATCTGCGTATTCGGGGCGGACCTTGCTCCAGTCGCATTCCAGTTCTTCGGCGACCAGCTGCGCCAGGCCGGTGAAGCTGCCCTGGCCAAGCTCGGAGCGCGCGATGCGGATGATGACGCTGTCATCCGGCTTGATCACGACCCAGTGCGTGACCTCGGGCGCATCGGCCGCCAGTGCCGATGCGCCGGGCTGGATGCCGAGCACGAAGGCGCCGCTGACGGCTGCAGAGTGCTTGAGGAATGTACGGCGCGAGGCCTGTTCGGGACGCAGGGACATGGCACGAGCTCCTGTGGGATGTTCGGGATGTTGTTGCCCCGGATTTTACTCGCAAGGGCGGCAAAGGAAGGCGAGGCCCGACGCGAAAAAAAACGCCCCGGAGTTCGGGGCGCTGGAAGGCTCATGGGCAGTACAAGAAATCAGAATTCGTATTCGATCTGCATGCGGAAGGTGTTTCCGACATAGCTGTCGCCATCGATGCGGGTTTTGCCGATCAGGTACGCGGCGTTGTACTTGATGTACTGCTTGCCGTCGAGCGGGATCTTGCCGTAAACCGCGGGCCCGTAGCGATGGCCTTGCAGGGACGACGGGGCGATCGAATCGAGCTTGCCGAGGTCGCCGAAGCCCTGGAAGCCGAACGAGAATTCGCGCGACCACAGGTAACGGCCCTGCACCTGATAGTAGGCCTGCGTACCGCTGGGCGTATAGGCCCTGTAATTGCGCTGCAACAGGAAATTGGCGTTCCACGCGGTCTTGCCGAGGTCGGCCTGGAACAGCGGGCCGAACTTGAATTCATAGCCTTCGGAGCGGTCTTGCGGTCGTTCGGCCTCGAACAGGAAGCCGACGTCGACCGGGTACTTGCCGGTCTCCGTGAGCTGGAAGCGGTTTTCCCATTCGATCGCATCGAACTCCGTCGCGCTGCCGCGGTCGCGCGCGTACTTCAGGTAGACCTCGGTAAACCAGAAATCGTTGACGCCGATGCCCAGCCCGATCGAACCGGCCGATTTGTTTTGCGTGCGGTCTTTCATGCTGCGCGAACCGAATTTCAAGTCAATCTCGCGCTCGCCCGCTTCGACGCGGGCCGGAAAGATGTACTCATCGGGGCCCGCATGGGCGAGGTTGGCAAAGCTTGCCAGCGCCGCCGTGCTGGCGATCATGATGTTCTTCATCCCGGACAGCCTTGTCGATATTGGTTTTTCGGATGCTGCGGTGCTTGTTGTTGCATGGCGTGTCGTGGTGTCGTGCTCTTGCAAATCAACTTCAGGCGGGCCTTTGTTGCGCCAGGTGCTGGCGTTTGACGACGCTCGCAACGAATAGGATCAATGCCAGCGTGACGACATAGAACAGCATCTGCATGCCACTGGGATTGGGCTCGTAACCAACCATCGCATGCAAGATGCGGCCTGCCAGTGAGTCGCTGGTGAGGATGGCCGAGGTGTCCCACAGCGGCGCCACCAGCGAGGGCAGCCAGTCTGCCTGTATGAGGAAACGCGCCATCTGCCCGGCGAGGCCGGCGGCCAGCAGCACGATCAGCCAGCCGGTCACGCTGAAGAACCATTTGAGCGGGATGCGCATCAGGCCGAAGTACATCACGACACCCAGCGTCGCACCGCCTAGCAGGCCGAGCGCGCCGCCGCCGGCAACATCGGCCATGCTGGCATTGCCGCCGCTGGCCATCCCATGCAGGAAGAGCACGCTTTCGGCGCCTTCACGCAGCACGGTCAGCGCTATCAGGATCGCGATCGCCGACAGACCTTTTGCGCCTTCGCTGACATCGATGCCGACGCGCTTCGCATCGCGCGCCAGTTCGGCGCCGTGCGACGACATCCACACATGGTGCCAGCCCAGCATCAGCACGGCCACGCCCAGCACGGCAGCGTTGAAGAGCTCGGTGCCGGTACCGTCGGCAAGGTCGGCAAGGGTCTCGGTCAGGGCCGCCAGTACGCCCGAGCCGAGCAGGCCTGCGAACACGCCGAGCACGATCCACAGCGTCCGGCGGCTGACCGAGCGCGTGGCGGCCGCGACGATGCTGATCACCAGCGCGGCTTCGATCGTTTCACGGAAGATGATGATGGCAGGCCCGAACATGAGGCTTACTCCGCGATCACGACCCCTTGCGCGGTCGACTGGTTGAACTCGCCCATGAACGGATACTTGCCCGGCTTGAGCGGACCGATCCAGACCGAGGCCTTCGAACGCGGCGCGATGATCTTTTCGCGGTTCAGTTCGTGGCTCTCGAATTCTTCCGGGGTCGCGTCCTGGTTTTCGATGACGAGCTTCACCTTTTGGCCGGCAGGCACGCGCACCTCGGAAGGCGTGAACTTGTGGTCCTTGATCGTGATTGCAATTTCGTTATCGGCTGCAAAGCTCACCAGCGGCGACAGGGCCAGCAGGGCGGTGGCGAGAAGGCGTTTCATCGGGGCTCCGTGGGTCTGGGTCGATGGGATGTGAGGTGAGTTAATTCAAATGATAATAATTCGCATTCATTAAGTCAATCGAAATGAAGCCCTGAAATTCGTTAGCGCGCCGATGCTCGCGATTTGCGGCAAGGCAACCGTTGCCGGCGCCGACAAGGCGCCGTCAGGGTAGCTTGTCGATCAGGAAGCGGGCCGCCCGGTCCGACATCACGAGCACCAGTTTCAGCCGGGCGCGGGTCATGCCGACGAAGAGCTTGCGGAAGCTCTTGTCATCGAGCGTCTCGAAATCGATCTCGGTGAAAATCACGGCCGGTGCCGATTGCCCCTTGAAGCGGTAGACCGATTCGGCCAGCAGTTCGCCTTCGCGGAAGACCGGGTTGCCGAACAGGTCGTAGCTGCCATCGAAGGAATTCAACGTGTGCTGGCCCAGCGCATCGAGGTGCAGCAGTGCGGACTGCTCGCGGCCGCGGAAGCTGACGAGGGCCATGTCGTTTCGCGAGAACCCGGCACCCAGGCATTTTTTGATCGCATTGCGGGTCTGCGCCAGCATTTGCGCGCCGTCGCCTTCCGGCCAGGTCAGCACGTCGATGTCGGCGCCGGAAAAAGGACTCGATGCCGTGATTTGCGTGCCGCCCGGCGCCAGCGACAGCAGCAGGTCCACCACTTGCCGCGGGCTGCGGTAGTTCGTGTCGGCATGCAGCGTGACCCAGCCCGGCAGGGACACCGGCTCGCGACCGTACAGGTTCTGCATCGGGTCTTCGAGCCAGATCACGCGCGCATCCGGCCGCAGCAGCCTCAGCAGTGCATCGCGCCAGGCAGAAGAAAAGTCCTGTCCTTCGTCGACGACCAGCACATCGAATTGCCAGCCCGGCGGCAGGTCTGCCTCGGCCAGCCTTTGTTCGAGCTGGCGCCAGATGTTCGGATCCCGGTAGTCAGGCGTGAGGCCCGACTCGCGTGCGAACACATCGCACAGCTGGTGGAAGCTGCAAACGCGCCCGCCTTCCGGCAGCAGCTTGCGCACATGGTCGGCCAGCGGGCGGTTGTAGCAGACATACAGCGGCACTTTGCCAGCCGCGAGCGCGGACTGGAACTCGGCCAGCGCCAGCTGGGTCTTGCCACTGCCCGCGGTACCTGCGACACGCAGGCGGAACGGGCTGAACTCCAGCTGCCTTGCCCAAGTCGCGAGCCCGCCCGACAGCCGGGTCACGAGTGCGCTGGCCTGGCCAATCATGGTGCTCGGATCCGGTACCAGTTGCAGCACATTGTTGAGGAAGCGCAGCACGCGCTCGCGTTGCGGTACTGGCTCGTGTTCGCCTTCGGCCGCGGGCAGTACCTGCCGGATGATTTCGGGAAGCCGGTCACGACGGCTGGCGTCGACGATGCGTTGCGGGTCGATGCCTGCAGCCTCGACGCGCCTGACGTGATAGTCCGGGCAATAGAGCAGGTAGTCGATGCCAAGCGGGGTGCCATCGCCACGGAATCCGGTCTGCAAGGCCGAGACCGTGCGCAGGATCTGGTTCTTAACCAGCTTCGGCTTTTCCTGGCCGGCGTAGCGCTTGGCGAGGCCATCGTCGGTCTCGGTCAGGAAGCCGGACTTCTGCTCGATCAGCAGCAGGCGCCCATCGGGTGCCAGTATGATGAAATCGATTTCCCCATAGGCCGAGAAGCCGCGCTCGACATTCGTCCAGTGCACGCCATGGAAGACGGTGTAGGTGTCCGGGAGTGCGGTCGCGAGCAGGGCCAGGGTTTCGATCTCGCGCTGGGCCGCGCCGGTGACGGCCATTTCACGCCAGCCTTGGGGATGGATATGTGCCATGGGGTGGTCGGGGTTGGAACAGTCGCCATTGTAGCCATCACGAGTTGGCCCGGGCATTCGGGCGTTCTGGATCGGTGTCAGTCTTGATGAAAGATCCGCTCCGAATATGCACGGCATGCGCACTGGCGTCGTATATCAAGGGTTTGCACGGTCGGGCTACTCCTGAAATAAAAAAGGCCCGCGCAATGCGCGGGCCCGGTCTTATCAGAGAAGTCTCGGATCAGAATGCATAGTTGGCTCTGACGCCGACGATGTAGTTGCGACCCGGCGCCGGCTCGTAATACCGCGTGTTCGTGTCGTTGACACGCACGGCGCCCACATAGGTCTTGTCGAGCAGGTTTTCGATGCGCGCGTACTCCGTGAGCTTCCATTGACCAAAGGTCTGCTGCAGGCTCGCACGAAGATTGATGATGGTGTACGCATCGTTCGAAATGGTATTGGTGTCGGTTGCGTACACCTTGCTGTTGTAGCGTGCCTCGATCGCCGTCTGCAAGCCGATCGGCTGCTGCTTCCATGCGAGTTCGCCGTAAATTTGCTGGCGATATGTGCCCGGGATCACATTGCCCTTGTCGATCGTGTTGCCGTTCGCCGTGTAGGTTTGGTCGAACGTGGCATCCATGTAGCTGTAGGCGAGGAAGCCCGATAGATCAGACGTGAAGCGGGTGTCGGCCGACATCTCGACGCCCTGGCGCTTGGTCTTTGCCGCGTTCTGGTATACCGTGTAGGTCGAATTGCTGGCCGAGATGACGAGTTCGTTTTCAGCCGAAATGTCGAACAGCGCAACATTCAGTCGGGTTGCGTCCGACACCATCCACTTCGAACCGAGTTCGATGCTGGTGTTGGTGCTCGGCTTCAGGTTGAAGTTGGGACCGTTGCCGCTGATGTCGGAGAACGACACTTCGATCATGGTCGGCGTCTCGAAACCTTTGCCGACGTTGGCATAGAAATTCAAAGTAGGGGTCGCTTTGAATACGAAGCCTGCTACCGGCGTCGTCTTGTCATAAGTAACCTTGCCTGAGCCATCGGTCGGCGACGTCAGGTAGTCACTCACTTTTTGATTGACGCGGACATGGCGCATGCCTGCATGCAGGTCCCAGCGATCCGCTGCCGACCACAGGCCTTGCACGAATTGGTCGACATTGTTTGCTTGCTGAAGCTCGTCGCGTCGCAGGACGCCTGCACCAGTGACGTCGAGACGGTCATCGTTCATTTGACCGACAGCCAGTCCGCCAGTCAATGTATAGGCACGATCCAAGAGTTGGCCGCTGTTCGTCCAGCGTGCTTCGGCGCCGTAGAACGTCCGATCAATACGACTATTACGCCACGCATTGGCTCCGGAGCCGGTCGCAATGTAGCTGTAAGTATAACGATCGCCCGCATACGTAATGAAGTTGATCGCATTGTCTGCGTTCAGGCGTTTTTCCAGATTGAAGCCGATCTGTTTGTTGCCACGGTATACGCGAGCATTCTGGATGATGTTATTGGGCGTCGCTTGCGCAGGGTTAGCCTGGACTTGCGCCGCAGTGAGGCCGCCCGGATCTTGCGCGAATTGGTCGAACCAATTGATCAGCGTGGTCAGCTTGGTGTCGTCCGAAACATTGAATCCCAGCTTGGCGGTGCTTTGCGCTTTGGTGCTGCGGCTTTGCTGGCGGTAGCCGTTGGAGTTGAAGTCGGAATAGTCAAGCAGGTATTCCACGCCTTGTTGCGTGCCAGCTGCCTGGATTTCGCTGCGGTGGGTATTGAAACTGCCCTGGTAGCCGTCGAATTTCAACTGCGGCGTCGACGGGGATTTTTCAGTGAACATCTGGATCACGCCGCCGGACGAGTTACCGTACAAGGCGGAGAACGGGCCTCGCATGACTTCGATGTTGTCGACGATGCCGAGGTCAATATTGCCAGGATTGCCCAGCCCATCCGGGTTGGAAATCGGAATGCCATCCACATACACGCGAATGCCACGCGTGCCGAAAGTAGAGCGCGAACCGAATCCACGCGACGAAATCTGCGGGTCGCTGGACATCAGGTTGCGGTTTGGTGCAGTAACGCCAGGGATGCGGGCGAGGCTTTCCGACAAAGTCATCCGCAGTTGGGCATCCTGGATCGTTTGCTTCTCGACCTTGTCGATCGCCATCGGCAAATCAAAGCTGTCCTGCTCGATGCGCGTCGCGGTCACAACGACCGGCGACAAAATCTTGGTGGTTCCTTGCGTCTCGTCCGCCATTACCGAGCCACTGCCAAAGCAGCTGGCAATCATCAGGGCCAGGGTGGTTTTATTTGTTTTCATCATTTCGTTGCGCAGGCGTTACTTGGTTTGAAAGTCGTGCAGGGTACGGGAAGCCGTTGCTATGGCGAATAATGAAATTCATTAAATTGCTTTCTTATTGGAAAAATTCATCAATCGATTAGTAGAATCTATCGGCTTCGCCTTGCGACAATTGCCTTTGTGGCAATGGGGTGGGCAATAAAAAGGCGACCCGAAGGTCGCCTTTTCAAATTCTGTCGTTGCAGCCAACCCAGGGGTCGGCATGCCGGACTGAAGAATTAGCGGTTTGCGATGTACATCGTGATTTCGAAACCGAAACGCAGGTCAGTCGCTGCCGGGGTGGTCCATGCCATGGTGATCTCCTGAATAAAAGTTGGTTTTGCAATTGCCGCTCGGGATTCCGTTCGGCGTAGTGAATCTTCCCCCAATGGCCCGGCGCTCGCATCGGCTGTTCACGTAATTGGGACTAAGTAAATTCATGAACCAAATCCCTGCACACATCAGGGTGAGTTGTGCTGCGCTGCGGGAATGTTTGTGGCTGCTATGATGCGCTGGCCGCAGCCCGGCTGGCAGCGCGCCTTTCCTGAGCCATCCAATCGACCATGAATCAGAGCACTGCCCAGTCTGACGACAGCGCCAACGGCGGACCCGACGCAGGTCGCCGCCAGGGCCTGAGCCTGCGCCTCAAGATCAACCTGATTTTTTCCGTGATCACGATCATCGTGTTCGCAGTGCTGATCGCCGTCGAGATCGCGGCCACCCGCAACGGGGTGGGGGAGGAAATGGAAGCGTCCGGGCGCATTGCGGCCCAGCTGCTGGGCCGGATCGGGAATTTTTACGCCAGCGAGGACTTGCCGGAGCTCGTGCATTTCCTGCATGCGACGGGACGGGTGCGCGCCAACGACATCGAGCTGTTCGACAAGGGCGGCACCTTGTTGTACCAGTCGCCGCCTTCGACCTACAAGGCCGGCCGCTATGCGCCGGAGTGGTATGCGCGGCTGGTGGCGCCGCGCCCGGTGCAGCGCGTGGTGGAGCTGGAAGACGCAAAGCTGGTGATCTCGACCAACTCGACCCGCGCCATCCTCGACGGCTGGGACAACCTGCGTGACATCCTGCTGGCCCAGTTGACTCTGTTCGTGCTGGCAGACCTGGCCATCTTCTGGCTGGTCGGGCGCTGGCTGGCGCCGCTGGAGAAGATCGAAAGCGGCCTGCGCGAGATGGAGCAGGGCAGTCACGAGGTGCGCTTGCCGCCGCTGCCGGGCAAGGAAGCGGGGCAGATGGGACGTGCTTTCAACAGCATGGCCCAAGCCGTCGAGGACAGCATCCTCGCGCGCCAGGCGAGCGCCGAGGCGCAGGCAAGATTGGATGCACAGCGCGAGTTCACCCAGCTGCTGCATGCGCGCATCGAAGAAGAACGTGCAGCGCTGGCGCGTGAACTGCACGATGAACTGGGACAGTCGCTGACGGCGATCCGCAGCATCGCCAAGTCGATGATGCAGCACCCCGATGTCGTCGGCGGTGCGCTGGAGCGCCATGCGCAAATGCTGTTCGATACCGCCGGCATGACCTCGGACGCGATGCACAGAATGATCCCGCGCCTGCGCCCGATACAGCTCGAGGGCATGGGCCTGGTCGATGCCGTGCGCGACTTGCTGACCGATACGCAATCGAAGAATCCCGCCATCCGCTTCGAGCTGGCCGTGGCCGATGTGCTGCCTACGCTGGACGATGCGCTGGAACTGACGGCCTACCGCATCGTGCAGGAGGCCGTGACGAATGTGGTCAGGCATGCAGGCGCCAGCCATGCGCAGGTGAACATTGCGGTGCAAGGCGATACGCTGACGCTCGTGATCGCGGATAATGGCATCGGCGCATCAACGGTGGTGCGGGAGGGGCATTACGGTGTTCGGGGGATGCAGGAACGTGCCGAGTCCCATCACGGCAGCGTCGATTTCCGCAAAGGCGAAGAGGGCGGGCTGGAAGTACGGGTCGTCTTGCCATTGCAGCAGTAATCACCAGGGAAGGCCGGAAGGCAGCAAGGCATGAAAAAGAACATCAATGTGATGCTGGTCGACGACCATGCGGTGGTCCGTTTCGGATTCCGCATGCTGCTGGAGGCGACCGAAGACATCCGTGTCGTGGCCGAGGCCGAGTCGGCCGACGCTGCCTACCAGCAGATCCCGGTGGCGAAGCCCGACGTGATCGTGATGGACATATCGCTGGGCGGCACGATGGGTGTCGAGGCCACGCGCCGCATCATCGCGCGCGACAAGATGGCACGCGTCCTCGGCCTGTCGTCGCACGAAGACCCGAGCTATGTGCGCTACATGCTGAAGGCGGGTGCGCTCGGTTACCTGTCCAAACGCAGTGCGCCGGATGAACTGATCCATGCGATCCGGCAGGTCAATGAGCGCCGCATGTATATCGACAGCCACCTGTCGCAGCGGATGGCGCTGGAAGAATTCAATGGCGAAAAGAGCCCGATCGAGATCTTGTCCGAACGGGAATTCGGCGTCTTCATCCAGCTGGCCAAGGGGGTGTCGGTCAACCAGATTGCCGATGCGCTCAACCTTTCCCCCCGCACCGTGGGCACCCACCTGTACAACATCAAGCAAAAGCTGGGCGTCGCCAATCAATCAGAACTGACCCTGATCGCTGTCCGCCACGGGCTGATCGAGCCCTGACTTTCCCTGAATCGTCCGTAGTGCGCCGAGCCGTTGTGCCACCCGGCGCAGTCGCGCCTTTGCACGTCGGGCTTCAATGCCTGTCCTCTCGTGGCCAGATCGCGAACGCTAACCATCTTTCGCAGCACGTTGTTACATGACAGAAATGTCCGGGAACTTCCGGATGTTTCCGTACTCCAATTCTTCGTGACAACTTTGTTGACGTTTGTAATGCATCAAGCCACGACGTTTTTCTGCGGGTAACTTGTGGGCTGTTGTTCGATCATCAATCAAAGAGGACATCATGCGCAAACAGGTCTTGTATTCCGCAGTGCTGCTTTCCCTGTTGGCCGGCGTTGGTCTTGCCCATGCCGAGGCCAATATCAGCTGGGGCGTGACGATTTCGTCGGGCAATCCCCCGCCGCCCGTGCGCTATGAGCCCATGCCACCCCCGCGCCCGGCCTATGTGTGGCTGCAGGGTTTCTGGGGCTGGAATGGCAATGCGTACGTTTGGGTCCCGGGTCGCTGGGAGCGCGAGCGTCCCGGTTATGTGTATGCGCAACCGCAGTGGGTGGAGAGTCCGCGCGGTTGGGAATTCCGTCCCGGCGGCTGGCATGGCGGACGCAGCCATGGCCACGGCGACGAAGGTCCCGGCCATTGCCCGCCCGGCCAGCGCAAGAAGGGCAACTGCTGACTGGATAGCGATGATCCTGGCCGGCCTCACTCAGGCCGGCTAGGCGGTTCCCCGCTGGTCGGCGATGCCGCTGGTGACTATCCCCGGCCGCAGGCATCCCAGGTGCTGCAACCCGGACAGCGTCGTTGGCCGGCCCAGGAAGTAGCCTTGCGCCTTTTCGACACCCAGCTCGATCAGCGCCGCCGCTTCAGCGGCAGTTTCCACGCCTTCAGCGACCAGCTTGCTGCCGGTATCGGCTGAAAAATGGATCAGCGCCGCCGCCAATGCGCGGCGTGCGGGGTCGACATCAATGTCGCGCGTCAGGCTCATGTCGAGCTTGATCCGGTCGGGTTCGAGATTCAGGATGTGCCGGAAGCTGGCATAGCCCGCACCCGCATCGTCAACGGCCAGTTGCAGCCCGCGGTCGCGGTAGGGCTTGAGCCGTTGCGCTATCTCTTCATATTTTTCGACGGCGGCGTGCTCGGTAATTTCCAGCACCAGATGCTCGACATCGGGCAAGGTCGACAACAGCGCCTCGAATGCGGGGTCGAGGATGGTCTCCGGCGACGCATTGATCGACAGGTCCAGCCCTTCGCACAACTGTGGCATCACCACCAGTGCCAGTTGTATGGCCTTGAGCTCGAGGTCGATGCCGAGACCGACGCTATGAGCCTCGTTGAACCACAAGTCGGGACTGCGCGCCGGGGTTGCGGAAAATCGCGCCAGCGCTTCGAAGCCGGCGATGGCCGCGCGGCTCAGGTCGAAGATGGGCTGGTAGACGATATGGATCGCGTCGCTGTTGAGCACGCGGCGCACGCGCTCGAGGCTGTCGTGACGATTGATGATGCTGAGCCGTTCGCGGTCGATCATCTTGCCGGCCAGGTCGGCGAAGACCTTCATCAGCGATAAGTCGCGCAGGTTCAGGCTGATGTCGGCGCTGCGGCTGAAGCAGCAGAAGGTGCCATACACCGAGCCGTCCGACAGGTGGATGGGTACGCTCATGTGCGCTCCGACCGGAATCGCAAACGTGGCTGGCAGCTCGGCCGCCACCGGATTGGATTGCGCATCGTTGATCAGTTCCGGCAGGCGTCCGTCGACCACGCGCTGGCAATACGATTCGTCCAGCGGGCCACCTTCGCCGACATGCACCGGACTCTTGGTCCACGACGAGTCGACGTAGCGGAAGACACGCTGGCCATCGATGAACTCGGAAACGAAAGCCACCTCCATCTTCAGGTGCTGTCGTATCGCATGCAGGATGTCCGGCACCGAATTGCTGGCGGGGCCCGATCCGAGAGTCACCGAACGATCTTCGAAGACTCGACTGAGTTCATTCGATTCAGGGGAAGGGCGGACTGGATGAACGCTGATGTCCATGGCGGGTGGGGCGGGCATTGAATGGTGGATGATTTGAGATCGACAAATTGAATTTTCTGGAGATGTAGGAAATATCTCAAAACCTACTAAGATGGATGAGATCAGGGGTCGACAAATCCGTTCAATTTGATGTTCATCAATCGTCAAGAGGTCGAATATCATGGGCACGAATCTACATCCTCTCCAAACGCCATCAAAGACCAATATGGCTTCAGGGTCTTCAGCCTTGCCGCCAACCATGGGCGGTGTATCAGCGGCATCGGTGTTCCCGCAATCTGAAGCGTCGAAACCCGTGCATGCGATGGATGGCAGCCAGTTTCATAACGTCATAGAAGAGCAGACCTGGTCGGATTTGCCGCCCACCAGGGAAGAGCAATTGCCGCGGCGTGCGCGTCATCTCGATGAGACCGGCGAAGACCCGCAGCCGCATCACGAGCCCGTGCAAATTTCGGTCGGGCCTGCCTGAGTCGCATCGCTCGTCACGTAGCTTCACTGCGCGATTCCCCACGTCGATCTTCTGTAAGATGGCGGCCGGAAAGACATTCCGGCCCAGACCGCGTACGCCCGTCCGGTCTGCTTCGGCCCATAACAAGAATTCGGGGAGACATCTGATGAAACTCGGCCAGGCAGTCAACATTGCCGACCTCAGGGAGATTGCGCGCCGCAATTTGCCGCGCTCGGTATTCGGCTTCATTGATGGTGGCGCGCATGATGAAGTGACCTTGCGTGACAACGTTGATGATTTTTCGCTGCTGCGTTTTGCACCGCGCATGCTGGTGGATGTGGGGGCACGCCGGCAGTCGATTGAATTGCTCGGCCAGTCGCTGGCGTCGCCGATGGTGTTTGGCCCGACCGGCATTGCCGGCTTGCTGTGGCCCGAAGGGGACCTGTGCCTGGCGCGCGCAACTGAAGCACGCGGCATCGGTTTTTGCCAGTCCACGACGTCGAATGCCACCATCGAACAGGTGGCCAGCCGGGGCCGCCGCAACCACTGGTTCCAGCTCTACGTGCAGAAAGACCGCGGCCTCACGCGTTCGTTGCTACAGCGTGCGCAAGACGCTGGTTGTCCGGTGCTGGTGTTGACGGTGGACCTGCCATTGCCCGGCGCGCGCGAGCGCGATGTGCGCACCGGTTTCACGCTGCCGCCGCGCATGGGCCTGTCCAATCTCTTTGATTACGCGCGCCGCATTGGCTGGCTCTGGCGAATGGCGAATGCGCCGCGTTTTACCTTCGGCAATCTCGATGATCCGAACGGTGCGCCGCGCAAGCTGATGACGCTCGCCGAGCAGGTCGGCAAGAACTTCGATCCCACGGTCAGCTGGAAAGACCTGGAGTGGATCCGCAGCGAATGGAAGGGCCGGCTGGCCATCAAGGGCTTGCTGCGGGCCGATGATGCCGTGCGTGCGGTCGAGCATGGTGCCGATGCCGTGATCGTCTCCAACCACGGCGGCCGCCAGCTTGACCAGGTGCAGTCGGGCATTGCCGCGCTGCCGGCAGTCGCGAATGCGATCGGCGGCCGGGTGCCCGTGCTGATGGATGGCGGCATCCGGCGCGGCAGCGACGTCGTGAAAGCACGGGCATTGGGCGCTACGGCCTGTATCGTTGGCCGTGCCGGCCTGTACGGGCTGGCATCCGGCGGGCAAGCGGGCGTCGAGCGTGCGATTGCGATGCTGCAGCAGGAAATCGACCTGACGCTGGCCTTGCTCGGCGTGCCCGACATCGCCGACGTGGATCGCAGCGCGCTGGCCTGAGTGTGACTGGGGCCACCAGCCCGGAGCGCTTTTGCATGAAGCGCCGGCATGGGTGGCCCGGCCAGGATGAAAACGTGATGCAGGTCAGGTTCTCTGTCACGAAACTTTTTTGCGGCTGTGGATATCCGATGATGAATGGCAGGCAAAGCGGGATGGCCGCTGTGCCGACACTCATTCAACCGGAGAACAGCGATGTCACCCACGCCCGATCCCAACAAGCTCCCGGGGCTGCACGCACCGGCCAAGCATCCTGCGACACCGCTTGCCAGTCAGCCTGCCGATGCCGAGGATGAGTTGCCAGTGTCGCCCGGCGATAACCCGCTGTCGGTGACGCCCAAGGATGTGACGCCGGGAGATGCGTCCGCACGCGACCTGATGGCACGCCATCTGGATTCAAGCGACCCGGACGAAAAACTGCAAGCGCTGTTGGATGATGCGATCGACCTGAGCTTTCCGGCCAGCGACCCGCCGGCGAGTGCCGGCGGCATCACCCGCATCGAAAAGCCGCGGCAGCCATCGCGCCCGTAAGCACCGTTGAATTGGCCGTGCATTGAAGGCCGGCGCTGGTCATTACAGCAGGCATGTGCGGCGGGCCACGACGGCCATCGCAGCAGCCAACAGCGCAATGCAGGCGATCGCCGCTTGCAGTCCCAGTCCTTCGGCGACCGAGCCCATCAGCGGCGGCCCCATCAGGCTGCCCGCATAAGCCATCGTGGCCACCCCGGCCAGCGCCAGCTTGCTTTCCTTGCCGGCGGCGCTGTAGACGAAGGGGAAGACCAGCGCCAGCCCGAGGCCGGCCAGTGCAAAGCCGGCCAGCGCGATGAGTGCGCCCGGAGCGAATACGGCAATCCCCAAACCAAAGGCCGCCGTTGCCGATCCGGCGCCAACCAGTGCGCGGGCGCCATGGCGTGCCTTCATCTGGTCACCGAAGCAGCGCGACACCAGCATCATCATCGTGAACGCCGACAACGACAGCGGCGCCATCGCATCCGATGCACCGAATTGCTCCTTCATGAACAGGGCGCTCCAGCTGCCAACGCTGCCTTCGGCGATCGCGCAAAGCAGGCCGAGCACACCCAGCAAGGCCAGTCGGCCGCGTGGCAGCGCAAAGGCAGGGCCGGCCTCGGGTGCGACACCCTGAGCGATGCGCACGGGCTCGCCCGAGCAGGCATGTGCCAGGCCTTGCAGGCACAGCCACAACAATGCGCACAGCGGCAGCGCAATCAGGCTGACATGCTGGAGGGCCGTGACCTGCATCGACGCCATCACGCTGCCCAGCGTGACGCCGCCCAGGCCGCCGGCACAGGCGCAGGCGTGCAGCCGCGACATCATCGGCTTGCGCTGCAGGGCTTCGTGGTGGGTCGCGAGACCATTTATCGCGACGTCAAAAACGCTCGAGGTGACGCCGAGCGCAAGCACGGCAGCCATCAGCAGCGGCAGTGACGGCGCCGCCGCAGCGGCCATCAGCACGACCAGTAACGCCAGGCCGGCTATGCGCATGGTGTGCAGGCTGCCAATGCGTGCCAGCAGTCGTGACGACAGCTGCGGGGACAGCACCGCGCCAATGCCGGAGCACAGCAAGACCATCGCCAGCTGCGAGTGCGTCAGATGCAGGCCCTGCTTGATCGCCGGCAGACGGCCGGACCATGAACCCATCAGCAGACCGTACCAGGCAAAGCTTGCCGGCAAGGCCAGATGGCGCAGGGAAGAACAGGGAAGAACAGCGGCGGGCGGGGTGAGCGGGGCGGCAACGGTAACGGTCGACGTCAGGGACATGGGCACGAAGGAAGCTTGCTGCAGGGAATACCCCTTTGTTCGTGACCTCTGGAAATAGTTTCTGTTGGGCAGAAAAAAAACCGGGCATTGATTTCTCTCAAGTTACCAAAGTTACAACAGTCGTACTGTGCATGCAAAGGCAACCGGGGCCCGGCGATGAAGCAAGTTCACACCCATTACGACAACCTGAAGGTGGCGCGAGACGCACCACCGGAAGTGATACGCGCGGCGTACAAGACGCTGAGCCACAAATTCCATCCTGACCGCCATGGTGGCAGCGCCAAGGCGACACAGACCTTCCAGCTGATCAATTCGGCATATGAGGTGCTGTCCGACCACGAACGCCGACGCAAGCATGACGCGTGGATCGCGCGTGCCGAGTCGGAGCCGGCATCGCGGCCAGCCGCCCCGCCTGGCCCCAAACCCTGGAACGGGCGCGAGCGCCGCAAGAAAAAGCCGCCGGTCGCTGTGGCGCGCGCTGCTGCCGCCAACTTGCGCATGCCGGGTGCCACCGCCGTGCTTTGGGCCTCGGCGGCGTTGGTTGGGGCGATGCTGGTCCTGTTGTTCCAGCGCTGACGTTGCCGATGGCGGGTGCGGCCGGTGATCCAGTCATGCGCGTGTGCAGCAAAGATGTGTCCGGCAGGCTTATAGTTTTTAAAATCATGTTGATATAGAATTTCCCCAGATCAACTCGTCCTGCGGTACCTCTGACAAGCGATGGCTAAGCAGGCTATAAATCGATGGCAATCGTCCGCAATCCTGCGGATCCTGGGCAGCTGGGGCGGGGCCTTGCTGGTCATCCTGATCGCGATCTGGGGCATTGCCCTGCACCAGATCGACGAACGCGAAGAGCGTTTCCGCTGGCGCGCCATTGATTCCCTGAGCAGCGAGGCATCCCAGGTCGCGGGCGAGATCGGCGAAACCGTTCGCGATGCAGACAACCTGCTGCTGTTGCTCAAGGACGAGCTGGAGCGCGGGCAGGACATCAACCGTTTTGACGTCTACGCGAAGAGCGTCCTGAGCGGGAAGGCGGCACGGGTGTTCGTCGTCGATGCCGAGGGAAAACCGGCCACGCCGGGCGCGGGCGGACGCTTGTCGCCAACGCTCTACCTGCAGGGGCTTGCGAGTGAACCTGGCCTGCGCATGCGGATTGACCAGGGCATGGCCAGCACGGCGCAGGGAAGTCTCAAGCTGATTGCGTTTTCGCGCCGCATCGATCGTCGCGATGGCCAGTTCGGTGGTGCCGTCGTGATCGAGATGACGGCAGCCGACCTGGCGGCCAACGAGGTGCAGGTCAACCTGCGCTTTGCAACCCTGCTGTCGCTGCGTACGCTGGATGGGATCGACCTGCATGCGAGCGGCGCGATGCCGGGCGCGCCGGCCATGCGCTTGCCAGATCACCTGAATGTCGGCGTCGTCAGCAATGGCGGCGAGCTCGTGCCGGGCAGCGCCTTTGCCGATGGCCAGGCACGGTTCATTGGCTGGCAGCACGTCGACCGCTATCCACTGGTCGTGCTGGCCATCGTTCCTGAACACGTCGTGCTGGACCAGCACCGATCGCAAGACCACGTTGAAACGCTGGGGGCAGCGGCGCTTAGCGCCCTGCTGGCCATCAGTGTGGTGCTGGGCGCATCCCTGCAATGGCGCCGCCAACGCAGCCGCGTGAAGCAGCGTTCAATCCAGGAATCGTTCCGGCAGGCGGTCGACGGCTCGATCGAGGCGCTGTACATGGTGCGGCCGCTGTACAGCGAGCACGGCGTGGTGCGTGACTTCGTGGTCGAAGACTGCAACGAACAGGCAGCAAGGCGCTTGCACCTGAAGCGCGATGACATGCTGGGCCGCACGATCGGCGAGTTGATGGGCGAAGAGGACAGGGCGCGCATGCATGACTTCCTGTTGCGCATCCTGACCGAAGGTCTGGTCGAGGACGAGGTCGAGATCGGCTGGCACGATCGCAAGCAGTCCGGCGTGGCGACGGCCGGATGGGTGCAGCGACGTGGCGTCAAGACCGAGGCCGGCATTGCCGTCATCGTGCGCGACGTCACCGAATCGCGCAGCCAGCAGGAAGCGCTGGCGAACATGGCTGTCACCGACGCGCTGACGGGCCTGCCCAACCGGCGCTGGCTGGTCGATCACTTGCCATCCATCCTGCGCGCCAGCAGCGAGGGCAAGCGCAAGGTGGCGCTGCTGTTCATCGACCTCGACAACTTCAAGATCGTCAATGACACCCTCGGCCACGAGGCCGGCGACCGGGTCCTGATCGACGTCACCGCCTGCCTGAAGGCGACCGTGCGGCTGTACGACACCGTGGTGCGGCTGGGCGGCGACGAATTCACCGTGGTGGTCGAGGACATCGACCATGCGCGCGACGTGGAGGACAGGGCGGCGCGCGTCGTGGCCGCCATCAATCGCCTGAACCAGACGGCGCCCTGGGGCGCGTTCTCGGTGACGGCGTCGGTCGGGATTGCCATTTTCCCCGACCATACGTCGGACCCGCAGGTGCTGCTGCAATATGCGGACATCGCCATGTATTCGGCCAAGTCCGCCGGCAAGGCACAGTACCGGGTGTTCTCGGCCGAGCATGCCAACGACCTGCAACGTCGCGTCCAGCTGCAGCAGGACTTGCAGAAGGCGGTCGGCACCTACCAGCTGCAGCTGCATTACCAGCCGCGTGTCGATGCCTACACCGGAAAGTTGACCGGCCTCGAATCGCTGCTGCGCTGGCAGCATCCGGAAAACGGATTGGTATTGCCGAGCGAGTTCATTCCGCTGGCAGAGGAGCGCGGCCTCATCATCGAGGTCGGCGAGTGGTCGTTCGAGCTGCTGTGTCGCCAGATTCGCGCCTGGCTGGACCAAGGGCTGGATTGCCAGCGCGTCTCCTTCAATGTCTCCGAACTGCAGGTGCGCAGCGAGCGCTTCCGCGACTATCTTACTGATTGCCTTGCGCGCCATGGCCTGACTACGGATCACATCGCACTCGAACTGACTGAAACGGCGATCGGTCGCGACGACGATGCGCTGACCGCAGAGCTGGCGAAACTGCATGACCTTGGCATCCGGATCGAGATCGATGATTTCGGCACCGGCCACTCATCGCTGTCGCGCTTGCGGCGACTCGCGGTGGATGTGCTCAAGATCGACCAGTCCTTCGTGCACACGCTGGGCGAGGACTTGAAAGGCGACGCATTGTGTAGCGCCATCCATTCGATCGGGCAGGCGCTGGGCATCGTGATCGTCGCCGAGGGCGTGGAGACTGCCGAGCAGCTGGAGCGGCTGCGCCAGTTCGGCTCGGACGAGGTGCAGGGTTACCTGATCTCGCGCCCAATGCCTGCCAGTGCGCTGACGCCGCTCTTGCAAGGCCATCCGCTGTTCGAGCCGGTGCCGCGCACGCTGGTGCGGCTCAAGCGTCCCTGATGCCGTGCGGCAGCGGCCCTGAGGCGGTCTTGTGCCGCGGGCTCGTCCTGATGCGGGTAGCGCTGAGCGGCTCCGGTATAGTGCGAGGCTGGTCAACATCAGGCGCAAATGCGCCGCCAGCCCGTCCAGCGTGAGCACCTCCGGTACATCCTGCGAAACCGCCGTTGTCTTGTCCGCGTTGCGGCACATGGGTCTCATCGACGCCGATGAAACGCCGGTGGTCACCCCATTGAGCGGCGGCGTTTCCTCCCTGATCGTGCGCGTCGACACGCAGCGCGGCCCGCTATGCGTGAAGCAGGCCTTGCCGGCGCTGAAGGTCGCCTCCGAATGGCTGGCGCCGCAGGACCGCAGCCATGCCGAAGTGGCCTGGCTGCGCGAGGTTTCGGCACGCTGGCCACAGGCCGTTCCTGCGCTGCTGGCCGAGGACGCCGGGACGTACTGCTTTGCGATGAGCTGGCTGCCGCCGCAGGACTACCCGGTGTGGAAGGCGCAGTTGCGCGATGGCTGCGCCGATGTCGCGACCGCTGCGCAGGTGGCGACACTCGTGGCGGCCATCCACGCCGGCACCGCCGGCAATCCCGTGCTGGCCGAGCGCTTCGCGACCGATCGCAATTTCTTCGAGCTCAGGCTCGATCCGTATTTCGGCGCCGCCGCCCGTGCCCATCCTGATTGCGCGCCAGTGCTGCTGCAGCTGTCGTCCGACACCGCGGCGCGCAAGCTGGCGCTGGTCCATGGCGACATCAGCCCGAAAAACATCCTCGCGGGTCCGGCCGGCCCGGTGATCCTTGATGCCGAATGCGCGTGGTACGGCGACCCGGCCTTCGACGCCGCCTTCTGCCTGTGCCACCTGCTGGCCAAGTGCCTGTGGCAACCGGCGCACCGCGCGCACTATCTCGCGGCCTGGGACGCGTTCTGCCAAGCCTATCTGGATGGCGTGCGCTGGGAGGCGCGCGATGCAATCGCTGCCCGCATCGCGCTGCTGCTGGCGGCGATCCTGCTGGCGCGTGTCGACGGCAAGTCGCCGCTCGAATACCTCGGTGAACCCGAACGCGCAATGCAACGGCAATTTGCGCGGCGCTGGCTGCTTGCCAGCGATCGCACGCTGGCCGCGATGCGCAATGACTGGCAAGCGATGCTGACCTGAACGGCAGCACCGAGCGACTGGCGCCAGCTGTGCCCATGCATTGATCCATGCATCCCGCTTAACTTTTCATCTTCTGACGAGACCCGCACCATGCAAACACTGATCCGCCAACTTCGCGCACGACGCATCTGGGACTCGCGTGGCCGACCCACCGTCGAAGTCGACGTGTGCCTTGATGGCGGCATCTGCGGGCGCGGCATTGCGCCGGCGGGCGCATCGACCGGCAGCCATGAAGCCGTCGAGCTGCGCGACGGCGGCCAGGCCTGTGACGGCTTTGGCGTGCAGCGCGCACTGGACGGCATCGCGCGCGAGATCGCGCCGGCGCTGGTCGGGATGGACGTGCTGCAGCAGCAGGGCATCGATGACTTGCTGGTACAGCTGGACGGCACGCCGAACAAATCGCGGCTGGGTGGCAATGCCTTGATCGCCACCTCGATGGCCGTGCTCGACGCGGCAGCAAGGGCCAGCGGCCAGCCCTTGTGGCGCTATCTGGCCGGCGGCGCGCCGGTCAGCATGCCGCTGCCGGAAATCCAGATTTTCGGTGGTGGCGCCCATGCGCAGCGTCGCATCGACATCCAGGACTTGCTGGTGATGCCGGTCGGTGCGTCCTGCATCGACGAGGCGCTGGCGATGGTCGGCGATGTCTACCGTGCCGCCGGCAAGCTGATGGATGAAGCCGGCCGGCGCGCCGGCGTCGCCGACGAGGGCGGCTGGTGGCCCAACTTCGACAGCAACGAACATGCACTGGAAATGCTGGCGCGCGCGATCGACAAGGCGGGCTATCGTCATGGCGAGGTCGTGATCTCGCTCGATATCGCGGCGTCGGAATTCGGGCGTGACGGCCTCTATCGTCCCGGCCTGTCCGGAACGACCTACACGACCGACGAGTGGATCGCGGTGCTGCTGGCATGGGTCGGGCGTTATCCCATCCTGTCGATCGAAGACCCGGTTGCCGAAGATGACCGCGAAGGCATGATCGCTTTCACCGCCGCTGTCGGCGATCGCGTGCAGGTGATCGGCGACGATTACCTCGTCACCAACGCCGCGCGCGTCGATGCCGCCGCCAGCGACCGTGCGTGCAATGCGGTGCTGATCAAGCCCAACCAGGCCGGCACCATCAGCGAAACGCTGGCCGCACTGCAGGCCGCCCGGCGCCATGGCATGGGCACCATCGTATCGGCACGCTCGGGCGAGACGGAGGACGTCATGATCTCCCACCTGTCGGTCGGCTGGAATGCCGGACAGCTGAAGGTCGGTTCCTTTGCGCGTTCCGAGCGCATGGCGAAATGGAACGAGTTGCTGCGCATCGAAGAAGCGTTGGGCAGCAGTGCCAGCTATGCCGGGCGTAATGCTTTGCCGCTGGCCGTTGCGAGCACCTGACGGCGGACAGCCTGACGACGGCTAGCCGGCGCACCGCGAGCAGCGACGGCGCGCATGCCGCGCATGCCGATCGCAGTCTTCATTCCGGCTGCGGTTGGAAAATCGTGCCAGGATCCAGCGGCCACAACGGCCGCCGCAAGTGCCGGAACGGGAACAGCGCGTAATTCGAACTGGTCGGCCCGCCCCGGTCCGCATCGCATTCGACGAGGCCGCGCGCGATCGGCCCGAATACGGGACGGCAGTACATGCGCGACTTCAGCAGAAGGAACGCCTGTTCCGCCGGATCGATGCCGACACAGCGGAATACACCCGGGTCATAGGGTTCGGTACGACGCTCGGTGATCACCAGCCGCGCGGGACCGATATCGAACAGCACAGTCCTTCCCATCGCCAGACGCTGGCCGGTATAGATCGGACCGGTAACCGTGAACGCGCCTTCGCTGCGCGCCAGCACGCGGCCCTGACAGGCGAGCGGCGTCTTGTGCATGCCGAGTGCGTTGAGCGCTACGCGATTGCCGACATCGACAGTGACCGGTTCCCCCGGGCTTTGGTCCCACAACGCTGTCACGGCCTGCGGGTCGCACAACGGCCCGGCGACGATGCCGGACAGGCCGGCATCCAGCGCCGCCTGCAGCACGTCCATGGTGTCGCAAGTACCACCTGACATCACATTGTCGCTGTGGTCGAGCAGCAGCACCGGCCCGCTGCCCGGCATCCGCGCCAGCGCTGCGGCACGCGCGATGGATTGCGCGGTTGGCTCGCTGCGATAGACGAAGCCTTCGCGGTCCTCCCACAGCTGGCCGGCGATGCGGTCCGCCACCTTCTGCGCGAGCGCTGGGTCGCCGTCGGCAGTGACCACGACCGACATGCCGGCATCGGGCATGTCGGCCAGCGAAAAGCCTGCCATCACGGTGGCGGCCAGTACGCCCGGCATTTGTTCTGCCGCACGCGCTGCCGCCACCGCACGCCGCATCGCGCCTTCGGAGGTGGCGCTGCGCAGCGTGTGCGACAGCAGCGGCAACTGGCGCCAGCGCGTGACCGGGCGGCTGCGCCCGGCGACCCGGTCGAGCAGCAGGCGTGCCACATGCTCGCCGGTCTCGGCCATGTCGACATGCGGATACGTCTTGAAGCCGACGATGATGTCGGCGTTGTCCACCATGCGCTGCGTGACATTGCCATGCAAATCGAGCGCGACGGCGATCGTCACGCCCGGGAGCTTGCGGCGCAGTTCGGCCAGTAGCCAGCCTTCGACATCCGGCTCGCTTTCGCTGACCATCGCGCCGTGCAGGTCGAGCAGGATGGCGGTCAGGCCGGGCGTGGCCGCGTCGAGCACGCAGCGGCACAAAGGCCGGCAGGCGTCATCGGTGACCGTGCCGCCGGGGTTGGCCGTCGCCGATACTGGCGTCAGCAAGTGCGCGCCGGGCACCGCTTCCACGGCCCGGATGAAAGCCCCGAGCGCGGTGCGCGCAGGGCGCTGGTCTGCCAGCGCGGCCTCGCCATACAGCGGCTCGAAATCGTCCAGTACGGTGCGCAGCGGCGAGAAGGTATTGGTTTCGTGATTGATGCGCGCCAGCAGGAAGTTCATCGCAGCCTCGCTTCGCGGCATCAGGAAAGTCGTGCTTAACCGGGCTGCCGCAGCGCCCGTTTGAGCAGCTTGCCGTTCGCGTTGCGCGGCAGCGGCGCGTCGACGAACACGACATGCTCGGGCACCTTGTAGTCAGCCAGCCTTTGCGCACAGTACGCCTGCACGGCCTTTGCATCGGTGCTTGCCTGCGGCGCGTACAAATAGGCATGCACGCGCTCGCCCAGCACCGGGCAGGGGTGGCCGACGACGGCGGCCTCGACCACGCCGGGCACGCTCATCAGCACGTTCTCGACCTCGACCGAATAGATCTTGAAGCCGCCGCGGTTGATCATGTCCTTGATGCGGTCGAAGATGCGCACCAGTCCCTCTGCATCGACCGAGCCGAGGTCACCGGAACGCCAGCGGCCGTCGGCGAAGCCCCTGGCCGTCGCTTCCGGGTTGTCCCAGTAGCCGGGCACGACCATCGCGCCGCCTATCCACAATTCACCGGAATGGCCGGCCGGGACTTCGTTGCCTTCGTCGTCCATTACGCGGATGTCGGCGCAGGGCACCGCGATGCCGACGGCGTCGTTATGGATCGCCGACAATCCGAGTGGCATGATGGTGGCCGGTGACGTGGTCTCGGTCGAGCCATAGCAGTTCACCAGCGTCAGTCCCGGCACGGCCTGCGCCAGCGCCTGCACGGTCGGCACCGGCATTGGGGCGCCGCCATAGCCGCCGACGCGCCAGGCCGACAGGTCGAGTTGCGTGAAGGCGGGCTGCAGCAGACACAGCTGGTACATCGCCGGCACCATCAGCGAGTAGGTGATGCGCTCGTCCGCCGCCAACTGCACGAAGGCCGCCGCCTTGAACTCGGGCACGATCACCAGCGTGCCGCCGACATGCACGATCGCCGCGATCAGGGCGATGAGCCCGGTCACGTGGCTGGCCGGCACGGCCAGCGCTGCGCGATCGTCATGCGTGAGCTTCAGCGCGACTTCGTAATGGACCACCGAATGCGCGATGTTAAGGTGGGTCAGCATCGCCCCCTTGGGATGGCCGGTGGTGCCCGAGGTGTAGAGGATGCACGCGCAATCGTCTTCGCTGACGCGCGCCATGGGCACCCCGTGGCCACTGCCGCGCGCGAGTTCATACAGGCTGCCTGCAGGCTGGCGCACCCGCAGGCAGGGCGCGGCGCTGGCGTCGGGAATGCGGTCTTCGAGTGCGTCGTCATAGACGATGCCGGCGGCGCCGCACTGCCTGACGATGTAAGCCAGGCCCGGCCCCTGTTCCCGCACGCCGACCGGCACTGCAATCACGCCCAGCTTCTGCAGCGCGAACAGCACGCTGACGAACTCGGGACGATTCGACAGGAACATCACCACGCGCTCGCCCTGGCGCAGGCCTTCGGCGGCAAAGCCGGCAGCGAGGCGATCGACTTCGTCGGCCAGCTGGCCGTAAGTCAGGCGCTTGCCTTCGCAGCTGATGGCTTCGCTGTCCGGTGCCAGTGATGCGATGCGCGACAGCATCGCGTAGACGGACGGCGGCCGCTCGACGAAGCAGCGCAGGTGGCGTCCGAAATGGATCTCTTCACGCATCGCGGGAAGCGTTACATGGTCTTGCCAGCGAATCATTTCAGCATGGGGGTTGGGCCGGGGGTGTGGCACGTTGCGCCACGCGGCAGCGCCCGGTCATTTCGCATTGGCACCGCGCTCGATCAGGATTTCCTCGTCGAGCAGGTTGCGTGAATGGTTGAGATCGGACTGGGCGATCACGACAGACAGGTCGCTGCCTCGCAGGCCGGCGATCACTTCCGACAGCCGCGCCGACAGCGCCGGTGCGACGCCTTCGAAAGGTTCGTCGAGCAGCAGCAGCTTGTGCCCGATGGACAGCGCGCGCGCCAGTGCCACCAGCTTCTGCTGGCCGCCGGACAGGAGCAGCGCACGACGCTCGCGCATCTCCTTCAGTTCGGGCAGCACGTCGTAGATGAATTCAAGACGCGGCGCCGTATTGCGCAGCTTGGCCGCCCACAGCGGCACGAGGATGTTTTCTTCCACCGTCAGTTCAGGCACCAGCCCGCGGTCTTCCGGCATGTAGCCGATGCCGAGCGCCGCACGCAGGTGGCGCGGCATGCGTGACAGGTCCTTGCCTTCGAAGCGCAGGCTGCCCGCCGTCAGCGGCAGGTGACCCATGATGGCGCGCAGTGTGGTGGACTTGCCGGCGCCGTTGCGGCCGATCAGCCCGATCATCTTCCCTTCGCGGACCGACAGCGACAGTCCGCGCAGCACCTGCACCGACTGGATGGAGACATCGATGGCAGCGAGCTCAAGCATGGCTGGCAGGCTCCCTGGTTTCCCCGGTCACGTGGCGCTGCACGTCGGGATGCGCGAGCACTTCGTCCGGATGGCCGTCGGCGATGATGCGGCCGCTATAGAAGGCCGCGACGCGGTCGGAAAAGCGTTCGACGATGTCCATGTCATGTTCGACGAACAGCACCGTCATCGCTTCATGCGACAGCGCGCGCATCACGGTCTCCATCATCGGGAATTTCTCATCGGCTGAAACGCCGGAGGTCGGCTCGTCGAGCAGCAACACGCGCGGCTGGCGGGTGAGCGCCATCGCGATGTCGAGCAGCTTGCGCACGCCACCCGGCAGTTCGGCCACCTTGCGCTGCGCATGCGCGGCCAGTTCGAAGCGCTGCAGCAGTTCGTCGGCGCGCGCCAGCGCGTCGGCGTTGCGGGCCGGCTTCCAGAACGACAGCTTGCCGGCTTGCGACGCGATCGCCACCAGCATGTTGTCGGTGACGGTCAGCTCCTTGTACAGCTGCGGTATCTGGAACGAGCGGGCGATGCCGCGCTGCGCGATCTCGCGCGGCGGCAGGCCGGCGATGTTCTCGCCATGCAGCAGGATCTGGCCTTCATCGGGTCGTATGTACCCGGTGATCATGTTCACGAACGTGGTTTTGCCGGCGCCGTTGCTGCCGATTAGCGATAGCTTTTGCCCGACCGGGACATCGAGCGAGATGTCGGCGGCCGCCACCACGGCGCCGAAGCGCCTATTGATGCCTCGCGCGGAGATCGCGAGATCGAAATGCGTCATGCGCCGGCTCCTTTTTCGGCTGCGGCAGTTCCGGCTTGCGCATCGGCGTGATTGATCTGGTCGATGCGACGCGGGCGCAGCCACAGCGAGCCGATGCCGTTCGGCAGGAAGCGGATCACCGCCAGCAGGAAGACGCCCAGCGCCAGCTGCCAGGTATTCGGGAAATAGGCGCTGGAAAACGAGCGCACGATCTCCAGCAGCGTGGAAGCGACGAACACGGCCAGCATGCTGTGATGGCCGGACAGGATGGCGACGAACACGAAGTCTCCCGAACGGGTCCAGTAGGCGAATTCGGGTTCGACGTGGCCGAGTGCCATCACCGACAGTGCGCCGCCCATGCCGCCGAGGAAGGCTGCGATCACGAAATTGGCGGCGATCAGATCCTGCACCGACGAGCCGAGGTATTCGACGCGAATTTCATTGTCGCGCGCGGCCAGCGCGACCAGGCCGCGCGTGGAAGCGCAGTAGATGCGCGCCAGCGTCGCAGCGACCGTGGCCAGCGCCACCGTGACCGCATAAATCAGCTGGCCGGACAGTTCGCCGCTGGCCTGCATGCCGAATAGGGTGGGGCGTCCCATGTTGAAGCCATCGGAACCGCCCATTGCCTCGGATTTCACCAGCAGGCCGTACAGCACCATCGACAGCGCCAGCGACAGCATCGCGAAGAAGATGCCGCGGTAGCGTGCGATTGGCCACGCGAAAGGCGCGGCGACCAGCGCCGACAGTGCGCCGCCGGCCAGTGCCAGCAGCAGCGCATCGCTGATGCCCAGCTTGCCGAAGGCCAGCGCTGCGGCATAGCCGCCGATCGCAAACACCAGCCCCTGGCCGAACGACACGACGCCGCTGCGCATCAGCAACACGATGCCGAGCGAGACGAGGCCATTGGCCGCGGCCATCGTCGTCAGGAACAGCAGCCATTTCGGCATTGCGGCCCCGACGAGCAGCAGCAGGGCCAGCGCAAGCAAGCCGGCCAGCAAAATGCGCGGTGTAGAGGACAGGTGGCGCATTTCAGATTTTCCTTGCCTGTGCGCGCTGGAACAGGCCTTCGGGCCGGAACATCAGCACCACGGCCATGACCAGATACACGGAAAACAGTTCGGCCGACGGCATCAGGTGCACTGCGGCGGAACGCGTGATGCCGACGATCAGCGCGCCGATCGCAGCGCCCGGAATGCTGCCGAGGCCGCCGATGATGACGACCGCAAATGAAATGATGATCACGCCGACCGATACGCCCGGCTGCACCGAGATCATCGGCGCCGTCAGCGCCCCGCCGAGCGCGGCGAGGAAGATGCCGGCGCCGAAGGCCATCGAATACACGCGCGAGACGTTCACGCCCATGCTGGCGGCGACTTCTTCGCTGTGGATCACGGCCAGCACGATCTTGCCGGTGCGCGTGCGGTTCAGGCACCACCAGGTCAGCAGGCCAACCACAGCCGCGACCCCGACCAGCACGAAGTCGTAGCCGACATAGGACAGCTCGCCGATGTCCACATTACCGAACAGCATATAGGGCTCGGACACGTACAGTGGGTTGACGCCCCAGATCAGCTTGGTCGCATCTTCGAGGATCAGGAACAGTGCGAAGGTGACCAGCACCAGCAGCACTTCATCGCGCCCGTAGAATGCGCGCAACAGGCCGCGCTCGCATAGCGGCGCGACCAGCGCAGCTACGGCAGCGGCCGCCAGCAGCATCGCTATGATCGACAATTCCGGCGCAAATTTCAGGCTGGCGAACCAGCCCACAAGGCTGGCCGCCGCATACGCGCCGAGCGCATAGAAACTGCCATGCGCGACATTGAGGATCTTCAGCACGCCGAACACCAGCGTCAGGCCGAGGGCCACGATGAACAGCCAGGACGCATAGGTCAGGCCATCGATCAGGATGGTGCTCAGTTGCATTTCGCTCCCGGGAAGCCGGCTTTCATCCAGTCTTCTGCCTTCATGTTCGGCGGCGGGTTCACGCATTCAGCGGCGAAGCGCTGGATGTCTTCCATCACCACCAGCTTCTTGCCTGCATCCCATTTGGTACGCCCGATCGCTGTCGGCTGTATCGCCTGATGGCCGTCGCCGAGCGCCATCCGGATGCGGCCGCCGGGTGCATCCCATTCGAGGCCGGTGAGGGCGGCGGCGATCTGCTCGGTGGTCGGCTTCTTGCCGCCATTGGCTGCCATCGCTTTTTCAACGGCGAGCTTCAGGGCCATCAGCGATTGCGCCATGCGGTACGGTGCCTGCACCGGGTAGACGCCCCATTGTTGCTGGTACAGGTTCCACCACCAGTCATTGAGCGCGGACTTCGGCGCCAGCATGCCGTAGGCGCCACGTGCGCCGAGGATCACGCCGTCGGGCATCTTGTCGCCGAGCGGGACCAGCACATGGTCGGCGGCCGTCAGCACGACTTGCGATTTCTTGAACAGGCCGCGTGGCGCGGCTTGCAGGATCATCGCCTGCAAGTCGCCGCCCCACATGCTGGAGTGCGTGACGTCGGCCGGCTTGCTCATCAGTTGCGAAATTTCGGTGCCGTACTGGCCTGCGCCGAACTTGGGACGCTGGTCGGCCTGCACCTTCGCGTTCGGGAAGATGTTGGCCATCGAAAGCGTGAAGTCCTTGATCGAGTCATGGCCCCATGCATAGTCCTGGTTGATCAGGTTGATGGTCTCGACCTTGGAGCCGTGTGCCTTCAGGTAGCGCGCGGCCGCGACGTTGTCCATCGCGCCATGCGACGCGGTGCGGAACACGTAGTTGTATTTCGCTTCTTCGAAAATGCGCGGTGTGCCGCAGTCATACAGCACCAGCAGCTTCTTCATTTCTTCGGCCACCGGCGACACCGCGAGGCAGTCGCCCGAGCTGACGTAGCCGACCACGACATCGACGTTCTCGCGGTCATACAGGTTGCGCAGTTCCTGCACCTGCTTGGTCGCGCCGCCGTTTTCGTCGACAAAGACCGGCACGATCTTCAGGCCGCCGAAGCCCTTCTTGTTGTACGGGGCGGGCGCGCTGCCATTGTTGAAGGCCTCGATCAGCGATTTTGCGCCGTTGACCGCCGGTACGCCAAAGCTGTCAGCTGCCTGCCCGGACAGGAAGCTGACGATGCCGACCTTGATTTCCTGTGCTTGTGCCGGGGCCGACAGGCCGAAGGCGAGCAGGGCCGCGGAAAGCGATGCGGGCAATGCTGCAGGCAGGTTCGCCAGCGTGCGCCAGCCGTTCATCGGCTGGGCGTGGCATGCGTGCAGCCTCGGGGATTGCTTCATGGTCTCCTCCTGGTTGGGTATTGCACTGAAGCAGGGGCGAGTGCCGGCTCTGTGGCGGCATCTCACATCGCATTGTGTTCCGAGAAATTTGGAGCGGGTTTTTTTCTATAAAAGCACGATTGATCGTTGAGCAATGATCTGTTCGGTCAACTTGTTCAGTCAATCAATATCGTTGCTGCGATGCCATAGCGAGGCATGCACATAGGTGATGAGCGCCTGTTATCGAACGAAAAATGCGTCAGGCTATTGCGCCGCAATAGCGTTCGATCCGCGCCAAGGGTGGGCTTCGGGGGAAGCTGGCCGGTGGCCGGTGATGTATGCCGAACCGTCGGCAGGGAAAGGGTCAGCCGGCGTCAGGGGCGCTGACCGGGGTCACGTGCAGCCGCAGCGCCGGCGTTTGCGGCGGCACGCGTGCGCGCATGCCTTGCAGGTAGATGTCGATTTCGGACAGCTGGGGTGACTGCACGACGTACGGCGGTTTGCCGCTGTAGGCCTGGCCGGTGCGCGCCTTGAGGGTCAGCAGTGCCGCTTTTCCGGTTGCATCGCGGACGCAGACCGTCGTCTCTTTCGTGCTCACGAAGAACAGGCGGGTGTCGGCCTTGCGCTGGTAGGTCGGGGTCCAGGTCTTCATGTCGGTGCCGACGGCGCTGGCGCTGGCGCAAGGCTCAGCGGCGCCCGCTTTGGCGCTTGCTTTGGCATCGGCGAGGGCCGCCGGTGCAGGAATCGGTGTCGCAGGTGTCGCAGGTGCCGCGGGTGCGACGCTTGCCGTGGCCGGTTTGGCCGTCGCTTCGGCGGGCCCGGAGGCGACGGGTGCAGCAACCTTGTCAGCAGCAGCGGCGGTAGCCGTCGGCTTTGTGGCAGCCGGAGCGCTTGACGTCGCTGCAGGGAGGTTGGCGGATGCCACGGTCGCCGGCGCTGCGGCCGGGGCTTTGCTTGCCTGTTCACGCAAGGCGTCGTCGGCGTTCGACCGGGTCTCGGTGGCCACGTTCGACAGGACGGGTTGCCCGGCTGTCGGCGGGTTGTCCGGCGCGCTGCGCATCTTCGCGTAGACGGCCAGCAGGATGGTGGCCGTCACCACGCCGATCAGGATCATGCGGCGCGTCTCGGCATTGCGTTCGACGGCAGCCAGCCGCAGGTCTGTCGCTTCCTCACGTTCGCCGTGCACCATCAGCGAGGCGGGCGCGCCATCGGGCACGGGCATCGTTTCGCTCGCGCCCTGGCCGGTCACGATGTCGTCGAACGGAATGTTCATGGCGCCGGCGTACTTGCGGACTGCGAGCAGCTTGTGGGCCGGCGTGTAGAAAGGACGCTGGCCACCGTCTTCAATGTGCTGCACCTGCTCGCGCGACAGGGTGCACAAGGCAGCGACTTCGGCCACGCTGAGGTTGCGCGCCTCGCGCGCCTGTCGCAAGGTCGCGCCATCGATGACAAAGGCATCAAGCGCTGTCGTTGTGGTCATGACGGAGGGCGAGGGGGCCAAAGGGGCGTGGGGGCCAATGCGACGGACGGGCGGGCGATTCAGTCCGGGCGCAGAAGGAGGCGTGGCGCGACGGTCGAACCGCGTCGCTGCGTTCAGACGAAAAAGCGCTCGAGGCTGGACAGCGGAATGCCATAGCCGCGGGCCAGTCGCACCATGGTACGGAAGCCGGGCTCGCCATAGGCGCCGCTCTCGATCTTGGACACCGTCGGCAGCGATACGCCGCTGGCCGGGTCGCCATTGAGCTGGCTGGCGCGGCAGACGTCGATCTTGCTCATGTGACGGGCAAGGCGAACTGCCGACAGGTATTCGTGGCATTCGGCGAAGGCTTCCGGGCGGATGTCCGCCAGCCATTTCCGCGAAATCTCCGCCAAGGAGCCGGAACTGTCGCGCACCAGGCCGACGTTCAGTGCGGCCGGGGATTTTGCTTCAAAAACCTGCGTATCCATGCGTCATATCTCCAGTCTTCGTTCGGTACGGCGGGCATGCATGCACCGCCGGAGCTCTGCCGGCCCGGCAGCGGATGACGCTTCCGGGCGCAAGACAGGCGCGATGCGACTGACAATATATCTATGCAGAAACTAATTCTATTGTCCCTGGGGGCAATGAAATGTAGGGAATGGGTAGGGTGTGTAAAGCGGTCGCAGCCATGGCGTGCTGCGGGGCGGGAACGTCAGACGATGCGTTCCGCGATACGTGCCAGTTCGATCACATTGGCGACATCCAGCTTGCGCATCATGTGCATGCGATGCAGCTTGACGGTACGGACCGCAATGCCGAGTTTGTCGGCAATGTCGCGGTTCAGCATGCCGGACGACACCATCTTCGCGATCTGCACTTCACGTTCGGTCAGGCTTGCGATGCGGGCGGCGGCATCATGGTCTTGCGCATCATGCTGTGCATTGGCGCGGTGTTTGTCGAGTGCCGCGCTGACTGCCGCCAGCAAAGTCTCTTCGTCGAACGGCTTGACCAGGAAATCCTGTGCGCCGTTTTTCAATGCCTGCACGGCTTCGCGTGCACCGCTGCCTCCGCTCATGAAGACGATGGGGACGGTATCGGATTGTTCGATCAGTCGACGCTGCAGTTCGAGGCCGGTCAGCCCCGGCATTTTCACGTCCAGCAGTATGCATTGCGGCCCCGCGAAGACGGGTTCGCAGCGTTCCAGCACATCGAGGAATTGGGTCGCCGAGTCGAAGGTCTCGGTCGCATAGCCTTCGAGGCCGAGCAACGAGCTGACGGCGTCGCGGATCGCCTGGTCGTCATCGATGACGCTGACCAGTCCGCGCGCATGGCGGACGGATTCTCGTTCGTCGTGGATGGTAATGACGCGTCGGGTAGGGGGCCTTGCCATCCGCCAATTATAAATTCAGGGGCGACTAGCCAAGCTGCCCCCGAGGGCAAGCCGCTGTCAGGTATCGCGTCCAAACACGAATTGCGTCTGGCCCGGTGCCGGGTCACGCGCGGCGCGGCGTCGCTTGCATGCGGGGCGCATCGATACCGGCACCAGCTTGTCGACGCTGCGGCGGATTTCGAGCAGCTGCTTGGATTGGGCCAGGCGCAACAGGCTGTGCATGGTCTCGCGCATCAGGTACATCTCGCGCGGGCTGTTGCCACTGCGTGCGGACGAGTGGACGAAATCTTCCATCATTTCATCCATGCCCTGGATGGGTTCGCTGGCAATCAGTTCAAGTTCGTCTGAATTCATCGCGGTGCTCTGGAAGGTGGCCGTCTGCAAGATACTTATTCTTCAGAAACGGCAGTCTAGCGGGAATCCTTTTGAAGTCCAGAGTGCCTTGCTTGAGACAAATCAACCGCTTGCGAGTCTCTGTGAATTCGCTAGTTTTTGTTTAAAAATTTGTAACGCTATTCGAACGAGAAGTTGTCTATCGAGCATTTATCGTCAGGGCGGGCAGCGAACGGTTGCGCTTGTCTTAGCTCAAATGCAGTACTGGCCCCGGCCGCACAATCCTACTGAGTCAGCGCACATTCCAAGACCACGAAAGAGGAAGCCATGGACAGCCTGAACCAGCAACAGAAGACCCGCCTGTATACCGCGCTTGCGGACCGGGAGCGCGCCTTGCGCGACGACATCAAGCGCGAGGTCACGCTTCAGGACGACTATATCCAGCTGGCCAGCGAAGTGCCTGATCCGGGCGACCAGTCATTCGCCAACCTGTCGATCGATCTCGGCAATGCGGCCGTATTGCGTGACATGCATGAACTGCGTGCAGTCGAGCTGGCGCGCAAGAAGATGGACAACGGCACCTATGGCGAATGCATTTCCTGTGGCTATCCGATTCCCTTCGAACGGCTGCAGGCCTTGCCGTCCGCCGAACGCTGCGCCCCTTGCCAGGAAAATTTCGAGCATACGCACCAGGATGGCTTGCGGGGCACGTCCATGTGAAGCGACCGCTGCGCCGACACCGAGGTATCGATCCACCGATGCATCCAGGCACCCAAGTGTCGATCCATCGATGCACTCAAGCACCGACGCACCCGGGCATCGACGCACCTGAGCACGACTGCCGCCGTCACTGAAAGCCGGGCGTCTCACATACAATCGCCTGCAGCACCTGCTTGCACGTTTTGCAGCGCAGGCAGCCGGAACAGGGAGATTGCATGGACAACGCAGCGCACCGTGCTCGCGCGGGCATCACAGCCATCGCACTGCACGCTTTGCGAATGACGCAGCGTGACTGGCGCGCCGGCGAGCTGAGGCTGCTGGTGGCCGCATTGGCGATCGCCGTGGCGGCGCTGTCGGCGGTCGGGTTTTTCGTCGGTCGCATGAATGCCGCACTGGAGCGCGATGCCGCGCAACTGCTCGGTGGCGACCTGATCGTGCGCAGCGATTATCCGTTGCAGTCCGAATGGCGCAGTGAAGCCACGCGCCGCGGTTTGCGCATTGCCGACACCGTGGTCTTTGCGAGCATGGCCACGACCGGCCGCGGCGATGCAGCCGATTCGCGCCTGGTGGCCGTCAAGGCCGTGTCGTCCGGCTATCCGTTGCGCGGCGCCGTGATGCTGAGCGAGGCAGGCCGGCCGCACCAGGCACAAGGCGCGCCGGCTGCCGGCACCGCCTGGGTCGACCCGGCCTTCATGGCCACCCGCGGCGTGCATGAAGGTGACTCGTTGCAGCTGGGGGCGCGCAGCTTCCGCATCGCCGCCGCCATCACCGATGAAAAAGACCGGGGCGCCGGTTTCATGAACTTCGCGCCGCGCGTGATGATTGCACTGGCCGAGCTGCCATCGACCGGGCTCACGGGCCAGGGCGCGCGCGTCACCTACCGTACCCAGCTGGCTGGAGAAGCCACAACGGTCGCCGCTTACCAGCGCTGGCTGGACAGCACAGTCAAGCGCGATGGCGTGCGCGGAGTGCAAGTCGAGTCGCTGGAATCGGGCCGCCCCGAGATGCGCACGACGCTCGACCGCGCGCGCCAGTTCCTGTCGCTGGTCGGCTTGCTGACGGCGATGCTGGCAGCGCTTGCGATCGCGATGGCCGCGCGCCGCTTCATGCAGCGTCATGTCGATGCCTGCGCGATGCTACGTTGCCTCGGCCTGACGCAAGCCGACGTGACGCGCTTGTATGTGATCGAGTTTGTGCTGGTAGGCATTGCCGGCGGCTTGCTTGGCGCAGCGCTGGGCTTTGGTGCGCATTACCTGTTGCTGCAATGGCTGGGATCGCTGCTGACCACCGAGCTGCCGCCACCCGGCGCGATGCCGGCGCTGCAAGGTGTGCTGACCGGCCTGTTGCTGCTGCTCGGTTTTGCGATGCCGCCCATCCTGCAATTGCGCAATGTGCCGCACAACCGCGTGATCCGGCGCGAACTGCTGGCGCCCAAAGCCTTCACGCTGGGCGGCTACCTGCTGGCGCTCGGGTGCTTCATCCTGCTGCTGGTCTGGCAGGCGCGCGACATGAAGCTGGGCCTGCTGACGGCTGGCGGTTTCCTGCTGGCGCTGGGCGTGTCCGCGCTGGCGGCGTGGCTGGTGCTGTGTGCGCTGCAATGGCTGAAGCCGGTCCCGGCCTTGCAGCGCATCGTGGGTGCCACGGGCATGGCCGCATGGCACTTTGCGCAAACGTCACTGCGGCGCCGTCCTGCGGCCAGCACCTTGCAGATCGTGGCGCTGTCGCTGGGCCTGATGGCACTGTTGCTGTTGACGCTGGTGCGCGAAGACCTGCTGTCCGCATGGCACAAGGCCACGCCACCGGACGCGCCAAACCAGTTCATGATCAACATCCAGCCGGAACAGCGCGAACCGATCGCCGCCACGTTGCAGCAGGCCGGCATCCGCGAGGCGGCGCTGTACCCGATGATCCGCGGCCGGCTGGTGCAGGTCGACGGCCGCACCGTCGGCCCGGAGAGCTATGCAGAAGACCGCGCGCAGCGCCTGGTCGAGCGCGAATTCAATCTGTCGACGATGGCAGCGCTGCCGCTGCAGAACACGGTCGTCGAAGGAACATGGTTCGATGGCAGCGCGCGGGCCGAAGCGTCGGTGGAGCAGGGGCTTGCCAAGACGCTGGGCCTGAAGCTCGGCGACCGCTTGCGATTCGACGTCGCCGGCGTGCCTGTCGATGCGACCATCACCAGCCTGCGCAAACTCGACTGGAGTTCGATGCGCGTCAATTTCTTCGTGATCCTGAGCCCGTCTGCCGCGCAGGCCTTGCCCGCGACCTGGATCACCGCCTTCCACCTGCCGTCATCGGACCGGCAACTGGTGAATTCGCTGATGCGCGACTATCCGAACCTGACCATTGTCGACGTCGGCAGCATGCTCGCGCAGGTGCAGCAGGTGATTGCGCAAGTGGTTGGCGCGGTCGAATTCCTGTTCCTGTTCACGCTGGCGGCCGGCGTGATGGTGCTGGCTGCTGCGATGCTGGTGTCGCAGCAGGAGCGCATGCACGAAGCCGGCCTGCTGCGCGCGCTCGGTGCCACGCGCGCGCAGCTGTCGCACGCGCAATGGCTGGAATGCGTGCTGGTCGGCAGCTGTGCGGGCTTGCTTGCCGCCACCGGCGCATCGCTGGTCGGGTGGGTGCTGGCGCGACAGGTGTTCGAGTTCGACTGGGTCTACTCGCCATCTTTGTGGTTCGTGGGCATGTCGATCGGAATCGCCTGCGCGATGGCCGGTGGCTGGGCCGGCTTGCGCAACGTCTTGTCGAGGCCGCCCATGCTGACACTGCGGGAAGGCTGACCCGCATCAACGGCGGCGTGATGCCGCCCACGTACATTCCTCCACTCGATGAATTCGTGCAGGTGGGGGTGGGGCGATGCGCGGCAGCCGTAAAGTGATTGCCGGGACGGCCTGTTTGAGGGCCTGTTTATCAGGGCTGGCCACCTGCGTGCTGGTCGCGTTCCTCGCCGCTTGTACCAGCATGGCGCCGGGCATGCAGTTCGGACGGGCGAAGGCGCCCGCCGGCGGTTCGCCGGCCGATAGCGCCGCAGCGAAACAGTCCGAGATACAGCTGATCACGGCGCATCTGGTGCAGCACGAGCGCGCTGCACGCGAGCGGCGCGTGTCCGAAGACATCAGCGCGCTGATGCTGCCGGCGCAGCCCTACCGCGTCGAGGCCGGCGACGTGCTGCAGATCGTGGTCTGGGACCATCCCGAATTGTCGGCGTCGATGTTGCCCGCGGTGCCGGTGGCCGGCGGCGCCGGTGCCGGCATTGCCGGCAGCCCCTTGCAGCCCAGCTCGGGCTTCGAGGTCGACCAGGACGGCATGCTCGAGTTTCCCTATGCCGGCAAGCTGAAGGTGGCCGGCATGACCAGCGGCGAAGTGCATGCCTTGCTCACGCAGCGCCTGTCGCGCTACCTGAAGCAGCCCAAGCTCACGCTGCGCGTGCTCAATTACCGCAGCAAGCGCGTCTATGTCGACGGCGAAGTGAAGGCGCCCGGCGTGCAGCCCATCAATGACATCGCCATGACGCTGACCGAAGCCATCAATCGCGCCGGCGGCATGAACCCGACCGCCGACCAGAGCCGCATCATGGTCAGCCGCGACGGCCGGACCTATCAGGTGAACCTGCCACAGCTGGTGCAGCGCGGTGTCAATCCTTCCGCCGTCGTCCTCGCGCACGGTGACGTGGTGCGCGTGCCGTCGCGCGAGGAAAGCAAGATCTTCATCTCCGGCGAAGTCACCGCGCCACGCGCGCTGCCGATGCGCAATGGCCGGCTGACGCTGAACGAGGCGCTGGGCGAGGCCGGGGGCATCAACCCTGTCACCGGCGATGCGCGTCAGGTCTATGTGGTGCGCCGCACGCAGGATGCATCCGTCGTCTACCAGCTTGACGCAAATGCGCCGGGCGCACTGGCCATGGCCGAAGGCTTCGAACTCAACCCCAAGGATGTCGTCTATGTCGCGGCCACGCCGCTGACCAACTGGAACCGCACGATCAGCGCGATGATCCCGGGCGCGCTGCCAACCGCCGTCATCGCCACGACGCCAAATCACTGAGCCACCGACTGACGTGCGCACCCACATCCTCTTGCTCTGCACCGGCAACCTCTGCCGCAGCCCGATGGCTGAAGGCTTGATGAGGGCATGGCTGCCGTCGCACGGGCTTTTTTCTGCCGGGCTGTGCGCGCTCGATGGTGCGCCGGCCGATCCTATGGCCGTGGCGCTGATGCGCGAGGCCGGCATCGACATCGCAGCGCATCGCTCGCGCCGGCTGGCCGGCTGGATGCTGGCCGAGGCCGGGCTCGTGTACACGATGGAAGCGGCGCAGGCCGCGTGGCTGCGGCGAGTGCACCCGCGCCATGCGCGCAAGATCGCGCGCCTCGGCGACCCCTGCGGCGCCGACATCCCCGACCCGCACGGCCAGTCGCGCGTCGCCTTCGAGCAATGCTACGCGGCGATACGGCGGGCGGTGCAGGCCCGGCTGCCGACATGGCTGCCCGAGACGGACAGGCCGCTGGCTATGCGTTCATCCGCTTTGTCCTGACATCCTGACGAGGATCCCCGGTCTTGATTTCCACCACGCCCCCGCAGCTCGCCTACCAGGCCGATCCGCCGGTCTTCCTGTCCGACGACGGCGAGACCGACTTGCGCTCTTACGTGCAGACCTTGTCCGAACACCGCTGGCTGGTGTGCTGGGTTGCGCTCGCCGTGCTGGCGGCCGGCATCCTGTATGCGTTCTTTGCGAAGCCCGTGTACGAAGCGAGCCTGATGGTGCACGTGGAAGAGAAGGGACAGCGCGAGCCGAAGAACATCCTTGGTGAGGCCGGCTCCATGTTCGACTACAAGACCCCGGCGGCGGCCGAGGTCGAGCTGCTGCGTTCGCGACTGGTCGTGGCACGGGCCATCGATCGCCAGAAGCTCTACATCGATGCGCGCCCGCTGCGCTTCCCGCTGCTGGGCAGCTGGGCCGCTTCCGGCAGGCTCGACACCTGGATGCCGGCATTGCAGGGGCTGGGCGGCTATGCGTGGGGCGACGAGCGCATCGTGGTCGGCGAATTCAGCGTGCCCGAGATGCTGGAAAACCGCGAATTCACGCTGACCGCCATGCGTCACGGCCGCTATCTGGTATCCGAGCCCGAGTCCGGCCTGTGGTTCGAGGGCAGCCTTGGCACTCAGACCAACGAACCGACCCGTTACGGCCCAGTGCTGTTGAAAGTGGATTCGCTGCGGGCGGCACCGGGTGCGCGCTTCACGCTGGTGCGCAGCTCGCGGTTGTCAGCCATCGAAGCGGTGCAGAAATCGCTTGACGTGGCCGAAGTCGGCAAACAGTCCGGCGTGGTGCTGGCCACGCTGAAGGGCGCGACAGCCGACGGCGTCTACCGTCTGTTGTCCGGCATAGGGCAGGAGTACATGGCGCAGAACAGCGCGCGCCGTACAGAAGAGGCTGACAAATCGCTCGCCTGGCTGAACCAGCGCCTGCCCGAGCTCAAGCAGCAACTCGAACAGGCCGAGGCGCGCTACAACCAGTTCCGCAACCTGCATGGCACAGTCGACATCGGTGAAGAAGGCAAGATCAACCTGCAGCGCTCGGCGGCGGTGCGCACGCGCAAGGTAGAGCTCGAGCAAAAGCGTCTTGAACTGCTGTCGCGCTACACCAGCAGCCATCCGGCCGTGATCGCGATCGACGACCAGCTGCGCGACGTGAATCGCGAGCTGCGCGAAGCAGCGAGCCAGCTGCGCGAACTGCCGGTGCTCGAGCAGGAGATGGTCAAGCTCGCGCGCGACGTGAAGGTCAACAATGAACTGTATGGCGCCTTGCTGTCGTCGGCGCAGCAGCTGCAGCTGATCACGGTCGGCAAGACCAGCAATGTGCGGCTGGTCGATGCGCCGGAAAAGCCGGACGACCCCTTGACGCCGAACCGGCCGCGCATCATCGGCGCGTCGGCGTTCGCCGGCCTTTTCCTCGGCGTGCTGGCCGCCTTCCTGCGCCGCTCGCTGCAGACGGCGATCGACGACCCCGAAGACATCGAGCGCGGCTTCGGCCTGCCCGTGTATGCCAGCATCCCGCACAGCGCGATGCAGCAGACGCTGGCCGAGAGCACGCGCGACCCGACGCGGCTGCCATTGCTGGCGCGCGTGTCGAGCATGGACATTGCCGTCGAAGGCTTGCGCAACTTCCGCACCGCGCTGCAAGTCTGCCTCACGCATGCGAGCAATCGGGTGGTGCTCATCACCGGGCCGACCGAAGGCATGGGCAAATCCTTCGTGTCGGTCAACCTGGCATCCATCATCGCGGCCAGCGGCCGGCGCGTGCTGCTGATCGACGGCGACCTGCGCGACGGCCAGCTGCACCGTTACTTCCATGCGCCGCGCGGCGGCGGCCTGTCTGACATTCTCGCTGGCGCGCCCGCGTCCGGGCTGGTGCGGCACAGCGTGCTCGAACACCTGGACTTCATCGCCACGGGCAGCCTGCCGCCCAATCCGTCCGAGCTGCTGTTGCGGCCGGCGCTGGCCGCGCTGCTGGCCGAGCTCGAACCGCAGTACGACGTGGTGCTCATCGATGCCGCGCCATTGCTGGCAGTGGCCGACAGCCTGGTCATCGGCGCGCATGCGGGAACGATCTTCCTGGCCACGCGATCGGGCATCACACGGCCCGGCGAGATTGCCGAATCGATGAAGCGGCTGGCGCGTGCCGGCCTGTCGGCACGCGGCGTGCTGTTCAACGACATCATCCCGCGACCGGGCCGATATGCGTATGGCGGCCGCTATGGCTACGGCAAATTACGTCAACTGGGGTACACGACCGATGCGCAGCGCACCGTTCCTTCAGCGACTTGAGCGGCAGCCCGGCATGCAGGACCATGCCTTGCCCGACAGCGTTCCGGTCGACCCGGGGCTGTCGTCGGAATTCCACCGCTGGCCCTTGCCCGGTTATCTGTGGCCGGCGCTGGAAAAGCGCAGCCAGAGCATCTTTTGCACCGAACCCCACCTGCGCATCCATGGCACGCTTAGCAGCGACATCGAGGCCTGGGTGCTGCGAAGCCACGGCCGGATTGCGGGACTGTGGCTGTTCCGGCGTCAAGGGCGCAAGGCGCGCGTGATCAATGAAGTGGCGTCCGAATCGCTGGGTGCCGTCGAACAATTTGCCGATGCCGTGTTTGCCCGCTATCGCGAGCTGGACGTGATCGAGCTCCATGCACTGCACCTGCTCGATGAAGCGTTGCGGTTGCCGGCGACACGCGAGCAGCAGGGCACTGGCCGGCCCGGATTTCCGGCAGCGGACATCGACGACGCTTTGACCGGGGAAGCGCGCGGCAATCGCGACGATGATCTGGCCGCCGCGGACGCCGGCGAAGGTGACGAAGGTGACGACGACGGCGAAGCCGAAGACAAACAAAGGACATGTGATCCCGGCCACGCCGCGCAAGCGCTGCGCCATCCGTGGCAGCGCGCATCCGTCTCCGAAGATTTCGTGCTGGAGCTGCCAGCCAGCGTCGATGCCTGGCATGCGAGCCTGTCGGCACGCACTCGCGAAAAATTGCGCCAATGCCTGCGCCGCGCGCAGCGCAGCGAGCCGTCGCTGCGCTTTCGCCTGTTCCATGATGCCGACATCAACGAGCGCCAGGTGCGAGCGGTGCTGCAGATGAGTCGCGCCCGGATGCGTGCGAAGGGCCGCACCTATGGCATGGACGCGCCCGAGGAGCGCCGACTCTGTGCGTTGATGCGCGAGCGCGGGCAGCTGGCCACCATCGAGGTGGACGGTCGCATGCGGGCCGGCTTGTTGTGCACGCTGGCCGGCAACGATGTGTACATGCATGTGATTGCCCACGACCCCGCCTTCGACGAACTTCGCCTCGGCTACGTGTGCTGCGTGCTGTGCATCGAGGCAGCGATCGCGCAGCGCATGCACCGCTTTCATTTCCTGTGGGGTTGGTATGACTACAAGGCGAGGCTGGGCGGGCAGCGCCATGTGCTTGAGCACGCGCTCCTGTGGCGCAGCCGCGTTGCCGCGTGCCGCCATCCGCTGATGTTCTTGCGGCAGCAATGGCTGGGGCTGAAGGCTGCGCTGCGGGAACGCCGCATGACGCGGCTGGCGATGCAGTCCAGGCAGGTCGGGGATGCGGCCCATGTTCATTGATACGCGCCAGGTCAATGATGGCCGTGCACTGGTTGTCACGGTTTGCATCATCGGCGGCGGCGTTGCCGGCCTGACGATCGCGCGCGAATTCGAAGCCCACGGCATCGACACTTGCGTGCTGGAGAGCGGCGGCTTCGAACCCGATGACGCGACGCGCGACCTGTGCCGTGGCGCGGCCACCGGGATTCCGTACGAATTTGCCGATGGCTGTCGCGCGCGCTTCCTCGGTGGCAGCAGCAATTGCTGGGGCGGCTGGAGCCGTCCGCTCGATCCGTGGGATTTCGAGCGTCGTGACTGGATCCCGCACAGTGGCTGGCCTTTCGGGCTCGACCATCTGATGCCGTATTACGAACGTGCGCATGCAGTCTTGCAACTGGGGCCGCCGAACTTCGATCCGGCATTCTGGGAGCAGGCCATCGCCCGCGACGATGTGCGCCGCATCCCGTTGGCCAGCGGCCGCGTGCGCGACACGATCTCTCAATTCAGCCCGCCGGTGCGCTTCGGCCGCCATTACCGCAAGGCGCTGCAGCGGGCGGCCCACGTGCGCATCTTCCTGCATGCGAACGTGACTGCGCTGTTGCCCGATCGCGCCTGCACCCGCATCAGCCAGGTCCGCGTGCAGACCCTCGACGGCAAGTCCATGACAGTGGCGGCGCGCCTGTTCGTGCTGGCCACCGGCGGCATCGAGAATGCACGGCTGTTGCTGGCGTCGAACCAGCAGATGGGTTGCGGCATCGGCAATCGGCGCGACCTGGTTGGTCGCTATTTCATGGACCATCCACGCATGCAGGCCGGTAGCGTGCGCTTTGCGCCGGGCTGGTCGCGCAACAAGCTGTATGACATCAAGTACAACTACCAGAGTCGCGCAGTGAAAGCCCATGGCCAGCACATTGCCGCACAATTTGCACTGACTCCCGAAGCGATGGCCAGCGAGCGCGTGCTCAATGCGCGCTTGTGCTTCTGCTCCGAATTTCCGGGCGAGGGCAGTGCGGGCGCAAAGTCGCTGTTCCGTTGCAAGCAGGCGTTGCTGCACAAGGATCAGCCGGGCTGGTATTGGCGCGATGAAGCACGCACGATGCTGGGCGATCCCGTCAACACCTTCCTGTATGGCTTCACGCGGCTCTTCCACCCGCGCTTCCTGATCCGCAGCGTCAGCTTCCAGGTCATCGTCGAACCGGTGCCCGATCCCGACAGTCGCATTACCTTGTCGGCGACGAAGCGCGATGCGCTCGGGTTGCCGCGCGTCGAGGTCGACTGGCGCGTCGATCCCTTGTCGCGCTACACGGCGGACCGGACGCTGGCGCTGGTGGCTCAGGAATTGCGCATGGCCGATGTGGCCGAGGTCGATGCCGGTCCTTCGATGTTTGCCGAAGGCTGGCCGGATAGCTGGGAGCGCGAAGGCACCTGGCATCACATGGGCACCACGCGCATGCATGCGGATGAACGCATGGGCGTGGTGGATGCCGATTGCCGCGTGCATGGCATGAGCAACTTCTATATCGCCGGCAGCTCGGTCTTCCCGACCGCTGGCGCGAACTTCCCGACCATCACGATCACCGCATTGGCCTTGCGGCTCGCTGATCATTTGCGCGAGCAGCTGCGCTGTGATGCGACGCTGCCGCTGGCCGATCTCTCAGCGTTCACACAAGCAGCTGCCTGAGCCGCACCTCGTCCGACCGCACTTCCTCCTGACGATCCGCGTTTGCGGGCGTCCGCTTCCCTGATGCATATACCGACGATCGGCGCGACGCCGACCATCGCGCGCAATCGCGCCGAAGACATCGTGCAGTGATGACACAGCTTCAAGGCGAGGTGCCGATGACAAGCCATCGGTGCCGATACAGATTCGCCAATAATTTTTCCACACGAAAATATTTTTTCTTTCCAGCTGGAACTCTTCTTCAAAGGCAATGCTCTGACACAGGCATTTGCAAGCGATCTCGCTTGAGATCAATTCAACCAGAGGGAGAAATTCTTGATGATCAACGTGTCATTCAACAGCAAAGCAATCCGCGCACTGTCGCTGTCGGCAGCGACCAGTGTGTCAGTTCTTCTCGCGGCCTGCGGTGGTGGCACTGGCTCTGCTCAGTACTCTATCGATTCCAGCGGCAACCTGACTTCGGCAACCGCAACCACCAAGCTCGCCAACGGCTCGACGCAGACCACGACGGTCAGCACGTCGCCGTCGACGACAACCGGTTCGACCACCACCGCGACGACTACGGGTACGACGACGACGGGTGCCGCAACTGGCAATACGACTGGCACCACGACCGGCACCACGACCGGCACCACGACCGGCACTACGACCGGCACCACGACCGGCACCACGACCGGCACCACGACAGCAGCACCGACGCCGTACGGTCAGACGGGCACCGCGTGGACCATGACCTTCCAGGAAGAGTTCAACGCGTGGAATACCGCGAAGTGGAACGACGCGATCTGGTATGAGGCCGGCAGCGCGACCAAGAACTACGCCGTCTCCAACGGCAGCCTGAAGATCTGGCCGGCGCGCGATGCCAACGGCAAGTTCTTCAACCGTACCATCGACACCGACGGCAAGTACTACCAGACCTACGGCTTCTTCGAAGTCGAAGCGAAGCTGCCGATCGGCAAAGGCACCTGGCCCGCATTCTGGTTGTTCAACCACATCGGAACCCGTCGCCCCGAGATCGACATCATGGAAGCCTATGCAGGTGGCGGTCCTGCTACTGGCTGGTCTGATGCGAACCTGCATCCGACTGCGTACGCATCGACCATCTGGCTGGATGCCGGTCGCCTTGCAGGCACCAAGACCATGGCCACGGTCGACCTGTCGGCAGGCTTCCACAAGTATGCGATCAAGTGGGAGCCGACCCGCCAGACCTTCTACTTCGATGGTCGCGAGGTCTACACGCTGAACGTCACCATGGGTGATCCGATGTACATCATGCTCGACCTCTGGTACGGCAGCGCCAGCGGCCAGCCGGACAGCACCACCCCGACCGGCAGCAGCAACTCTTACGAGATCAACTACGTGCGCGCCTGGAAACAGGGCTGATCGCGCCGATTCCGGATATGACGTCAACAGTCAGCACGAACCACCCGCTCGCGCGGGTGGTTTTTCAAGCCAGCTTCGTGCTGGCTTTTTTTTGCGGATCGCCAAGGCGCCGTCACCGCAGGCGCGCATCATCGCTGCACGACGGGGAGGGCAAGCGATGGAAGCTGATCGTGCATGCAAGGCGGCACACATTCCGGATGTCGTGCCTGACGCAGGCGGGGGGCGGGTATCGCATGCGTTATTGCCGTGCGCGTTTTTGCTGGCGATGCTGATTGCCGACGATGCCTCTGCGCGAACGCGCAGCGATGCACGTAACGATTTGCCGCAAGCAGCAGCTGCATCGACCGCAACACTTTCCGAGCTGCCGCTGCCGGCCAATGTGCATGACGGTGACACGATAGAACTCGAATGCGGCCGAACCTATACGGGAACGTTGGACCTCGAGCGTCGTCGCAACGTCACCGTCAAGACGGTCGGCGAATGCGGCTCGGCCGTGGTCACGCCGGCCAGGCCGGTCGAGCACTGGCGGCGCGATCCGAAAGAGTCCGGCACCTGGATCACCGACATGCCCTATGCGCCGGCCTTGCTGGAACTCGACGGGCGGTACCTGCCGCTGGCGCATCACCCGAATTCGCCGTCCCATTGGCTCAAGGGCGTGCGCGTCAGCGCCGGGCGCTTGCGCGCCACGCTGCCGTCGACGGACCTGGCGGGTGCAACGCTGGTCTGGCGTGCGGCCGACTGGCTAATCCAGGAAAGACGGATCGCACGCGTCGCCGATGACGCGATGGTGCTGGTGCCCGGCGATGACGAAGGCTTCGGCCTGTTACCGGAGACCGAGTTCTATGTCGAGGGCAAGCGCTGGATGATGGACTTGCCCGGTGAATGGGCCTGGCAAGATGGCGTGCTGGCGCTGCGGCTGCCGCAAGGCGAGGCGCCCGGTGCGCGCATCCGCGCGTCGACGGCGGCACCGGCGATCGCTGCCAATGATGCGCAAGACATTCGCATCGCCGGCATCGTGGTGCGCGCGGCCAGCATCGGCATCAATGGCGCCGGTAGCCAGCGCATGCAGGTCAGCGACGCCCGCATCGTCAACTGTATCGAGGCCGCCATCGTCGCCGGCTCCGGTACCGGCATTGTCCGCGTGCAGGTCGACGGCACGGTCAGGCACGGCATACGCGCCAACGACGACGCGAGCGACGTCAGCATCATCGACTCCCGCATCGCCAACGCCGGCATGCTCGGCATGCCCAGGCGTTCGCGCGGTGCGATCGTGTTCGAGCTGGCCAGCGGGCAAACCATACGCAACAACCGCATTACCGACGCTGGCTACATCGGCATCCGCGTGTTCCGCCATGCGCGGGTCACCGGCAATGTCGTCGAGCGCGCCTGCCTGCGCCTGTCCGATTGCGGCGGCATCTATACCTTTGCGCGCGACCGGGCGCCGCTGGACGTGGTCATCGCCCGCAACGAGGTGCGCGCGCTTGGCGGCAGCACCGCCTACGGGATCTACCTCGACGACTTCGCCAACGATGTGCTGGTGCAGGATAACGATTTGTCCCGCAATCCTTCCGGCATGCAGTTGCACAACGGCTTTCGCAATCGCATCGAAGGCAATCGATTCGATGACAGCCGGCGCGAGCACATCCTGTTCAACGAGACCGCCGACTTTGCCGCTATCGAGACCAACCGCGTGACAGGCAATCGTTTCAGCGGCGCCGCGGCGGTGCCGGTATTCCGGCTCTGGAGCCGGCATGGCGGCGCGCACGTGGCACGCTTTGCGGACTTCGAGCGCAATGTCTATGCGCCGCTGCCGACCGCGATGGCCGAGGTCGAGGGACGCGGCCTGGTCAGCCCCGGCCAGTGGCGGCAGTGGTTCGGCGCTGGCGATGTGGGCACTTTGCGCGCTTCAGGTACGCGGCCTTCGCCACCATTCATACGGCAGCGCGAGCAGGAATAGGGTGTTGGTCAGCAAGTAGCGGCCGGCCAGCCGCACGGGTTCGCGCAGCAGCCGGTACAACCATTCGAAGCCGTTGCGCTGCCAGCTGGCAGGTGCGCGGCTCAACGTGCCCGCGTGGTAGTCGAAGGCCGCGCCCACGCCGACCATTACCGCCGGAATGCGACCGCGTTGCGCGGCCATCCATTTTTCCTGCTTCGGACAGCCGAGGCCGACCAGCACCAGGCTTGCACCGGAGGCAGTGATGCTGGCGGCGATCAATGCATTGTCGTCGTCATCCAGCGGCCTGAACGGCGGTGACAGCGTGCCCGCCAGCGGCAGTGCCGGCAGCGTTGCGCGCAGCCGTTCGGCCAGCAGCGCCAGCGTCGGTCCGGTGGCGCCCAGCAGGAAGACCGGCAGCCGCAGCCGCGCCGCTTCGACCAGCAGCTTTTCCATCAGGTCGGGTCCCGGCAACCGTTGCTGTTCGGGCCAGCCCAGCCGGCGCATCATCCAGGCGACCGGTGCGCCATCGGGCGCATTCATGTCCGAGCCTTGCAGTGCATTGCGCAGGCCCGCATCCGCGCCGGCCGACACCAGCGAATGCACATTGCAGAGGCAGACCATACGCGATTCGCGCGCGTCGGCCCAGCGCAGGATGCGGCCTAGCGCCAGCTCCCAGGACAGCGCATCGATGCGTGCGCCAAACAGTCGGACTGCATCGGGCCGGGAGGCGGCGTTGGGTGCGTGCTTCATCCCTTGATTGGAACGCAGCGCCGCGGTTCGCGTGCTGAGCGCACGCAAGGCGCGAACGGCGTGCGCGCGGCAAGATCAATCCTTCCAGACGATGAGGATCCCGGGAGGGTGATGGACCTGATCACGCGCGCGCTGCAGCAATGCAGGCATCGCCTCAAGGAGGCCTTCAACGAATTTGCCGGCGACGATCCGGCGCAGAGCAGGATGGAACTCGAGACCCTCGATGAGTTGCCATTGCGCGCGCACGCGCGGCTGCCGTATGACGACAATGCGTTCGACTGGGTCGCCTGCCACGAGCTGATAGAAACCTGCGGCAGCCATGAACGGCAGGTGAGGCTGCTGCGCGAATTGCTGCGCGTCGCGCGGCGCGGCATCTTTGTGTCCACCGCCAACCGCTGGCATCCGCTGGCGCGCTGGTTGCGGCCGGAGCGCGAAGTCGCATTGCTGGATGCGATGGCCATCAAGACCATGGTCGACGTGTTGCCGGGCCGGCCCGCCTGGAAGCTCGGCCATGTGCGGCTGGCCGGCTTCAAGTCGCACTATTTCCTGATGGTGTGGAAAGGCGAGCGCCAGCCCTCCGGCCAGCGTGAAGCCGGGCGTACCGGCGCGGCGAACGGATCGACGCAGGGACCGTTGAAGGGTGCGGTGAAAGGTGCGACGAAAGGTGCGGCGCGCGTGCATCCGGCGTCGGCACAGGCGCGGCATGCGTGCGCCTTCAGATCGCGCCCGGCTCCCCCCGGTGCAGCTGCCCGTTGGTGACGCGCTGCGCACGCGGCACGCGACGCGCGACGCAGGCAAGGAAGTCATCCAGCACCTGCCATAGCCGCAAGCCGTCGATGTCGATGGTATGCAGCCACAGGTGGAAGACCGAACCATGGCGGCTCGCATGCGAGAACAGTGCATACAGGCGGCCCAGCCAGTCATGTTCGGCCAGCGCAGTGGTCAGCGCAGGCCGCCTCAGCTGCCAGTGCCGCTGCGACAGGAAGTTCCTGATCAATACGCTGCGCGGGTGCGGGTAGAACTGCAAGGTGGTCGGCATCTGGAACGCCGGCCCGGGATCGGTGCGCAGGTTCTGCGTGGTGCGTGCATGGGTGAAGCCGGCCGCGCGCACCAGCGACACATGTTCGCGCCGATAGTGCCCGCCGGGATAGCAAAAGCCGTGTACCGGCCGACCCAGCGCGTCTTCCAGTGCAGCCTTGCCATCGCGGACTTGCCGCCAGGCTGCCGGACGGCTCAGCTGCACGAGGAAGCGATGCTCGGCCGTGTGCGAACCGATTTCAAAGCGTGACGCCAGCGTGCGCAACTGCGGCACCGTCATGACCGGCAAGCCTTCGCAATTGGCCATCGGCACATAGAAGGTGGCGGGTAGTTCATGGCGATCCAGCAGCTCGGCCATCCGCAGGTCCAGCGGATGCCCGTCGTCCACCGACAGCGTGAAGCGCAGCGCGTTCATGAGCAGCTGCGTTCGCTGTCATGCGGGCCCGATCGGGCCGCATGCGGCGAAGGATGGGATGCACGGACTTGCCGCGCAGGCAGGATGTCCGGCGGCAGGGTCGGGCGCGGTTTCGATCGCGCCTGCCGGGCCGGGGCCGATGCCCGTAGCTCGTGCGGGGCCATGCCATTGACACCGGCAGCGATGCGACAGGCATCGACGATGCCCTGCGCTGCGCTGTCGAACGCATAGCGCTGCACGCGCTGCAGGCCATGGCGGCTACAGGCCCGCCACCGACCTTCATCGCCCAGCAGGCGCGCGGCGCAGCCGGCCCATTCGTTGACGTCCGGTTCACGCACATGGCCGTTGCGCCCCTCGATCACCAGTTCGCCGGCCACGCCGGCCTGCGGCGTCACCAGCACCGGCAGGCCGGCAGCGCAGGCTTCGTTGGCGACGATGCCCCACGCATCGCCATGCGTGGGAAACAGGAAGACGCGTGCCGACTGGTACAGCGCCGGCAGCTCCGCCTGCGACGCAAAGCCATGGAAGCGCAGGTCGACAGCGTTGACGGCCGCACGCGCAGCCTCCAGCAACCTGCCTTCGAGGCTGCCGGCGCCGACCACCAGCAGGCGCACGCGCCGCCCGAGCCGGCGTGCCGTCGCGCGCGCCACCGCCAGTGCAAACAGCGGATCCTTGGCCGGCTCGAGGCGGCCGCAGAACATCAGGTCATAGGACCGCTCGACGCCGGCGGGCGGCGCGAATGCGGCATTGTCGACGCACAGCCATGAGTAGGTGCAGCGTGCCGGATCGACGCCATAGGCGCGGAACAGGCGCTGCCCGCCTTCGCTGGCGGCGATGAAAGCCTGCGAGCGCCGCAACACCACGCGCCTGGCCAGCTGGTGCAGCAAGGTCAGTCCGCGCTCGGACTGATCGGTGCCATCGGTCATCACGACATGGGCGCGCTGCCGCCAGCGTGCCCAGCCGAATGCGTACAAGTGGGTCGGGTTGAAGCCGTCTGTGATCACCACTTCAGGCTGCAGTCGCTGTAGCAATGGCAGTATGTCCGGGTTGTGATGGATGTAGCGGCCACGCACGGTCAGGTAGCACTCGCGCAGCGAGTGGTGGATGAATTCCATTTGCGGCAAGTCCCAGGCGCGGTTCGGTTCGCGCGTCGAGCAGAACACGGCCTGGAAATCCAGCCATGGATGACAGGCGAGCCGGTTGAAGACCGGCACCCGATAGGGCGGCGGCAGGTTGGTGACCAGCACGGCGCGCATCAGCGGGCCTCCGCATTCATCGCTTGCTGCGGACCGTCGCCTGCGGACAGCGGCGATGCGTGCCGTTCGCTGCGCGCATGCAGCACGCGCCAGCGCAGCCAGCTGTCGAAGCGGCCGCGCGTGATGGCCAGGCCGTGCGCAAGTTCGCGCAGCGCGCCGCGAGCCAGCGGCCGCGCCAGCGGCGACAGCAGGCCGCGCATGATGACCCAGGCCGGCAACTGGTGCTTGGCGTACATCGCGCCAGTGCCGCGTGCGCGCTGGCGCGCCGAACGGCGTGCGATCCTGCTGTCGATGCGAGGCGGCGGATCGACCCGATGGTGGACTGTGGCCGTCGGCTCATGCGCGATCACGGCGCCGTCGCGCAAAGCGCGCAGCACGAGGTCGGTTTCTTCGCCGGCGCCGAACCACTGGCCCACACCGAGCCTGCCGTCAAAACCGCCGATGCGGGCCGCCAGCTCGCGCTGCAGGAACAAGGTGATCGACGACACCGGGAAATCGCGAAAGCGTGCCGAGCGCGGCCAGCTTAGCAGGCCCGGCGGCGACGGGTCCTGCTGCTCGACCCAGCGCACCACGACGCCGTGCGGCCGGTCGCGCCGGCGGCTGCGCAGGATCACGCGTTCCAGCGTATGCGGTTCGTACCAGCAGTCGTCGTCCGGAAAGCCGAGCCAGCTGCCGCCGGCGATGGCGATGCCCGCATTGCGCGCCAGTGCCAGGTTGGGTGGGTAATGCCGCAAGTGGCGCAGCGCCAGTCCCAGGCAGCGCGCGCGGTTCAGCACGGGCTGCAGCCGGTCGTCCCGGTTCTGGTCGACGACGATCACTTCGAAATCGTGGAAGGTCTGCACCAGCAGCGAGTCGAACAGGCGGTTCAGTTCGACCGTGCGGCCGACCGTCGCCAGCACCAGGGAAAATTCACGCATGCAAGCCTCCTTCTTGGTTCAGTTGCGCGCGCCAGCGGCGCAGGCCGTCGCGCACCACATGGCGCGCGACGTGGCGCGCCACATGCGCCAGGCGCACTGCCGGGTTCGGCCCGGTATGTGCGAGGCGCACACGCAGGTCTTCGCGCATGGCGCGCCGGCGCTCGCGTGTCGACAGGCTGCCCGCGTGCTCGCGGAAAGCTGCCAGCGGCAGCGCCAGTTGCAAGGGCTCGGCCATGGGTGACAGGCGCAGCCACAAGTCGTAATCCATCGCATAGCGCCATTGCGGATCGAAGCCGCCGGCGTCCAGCATCAGCTGCCGTTCGACGAAGGTGGCCGGATGCGGGATGAAATTCCCGTGCAGCAGGCGGGCCCGGCTGTAGGGCGGCGCCTGCCAGCCTTCCGGCTCCAGTCGGTCGCCGATGGCACGCAGCGTGCGGCCGAACAGCCAGCGGCAGCCGCTGGTATCGAAGGCTTGCGCGACGGTCGCCAGCACGTCGTCGTGCAGGTAAAAGTCATCGGCGTGCAGGTGGGCGACGATGTGGCCGCGGGCCACGGCCAGTCCTGCATTCATGGCCGGCGCGACGCCGCCGCCGACGTCGCGCAGCACGGTCAGCGGATGCTTGCCGTCCCCGAGCGTGCTGATGCGTTCGAGGCTGCCATCGGTCGAGCCGCCATCGACGAACACCAGTTCGTACGACGCATCACGCTGCCTGAGCACGGATGCGATGCATGCATCCAGCCAGGGCAGGCTGTTGAGCGTGCAGGTGATGACGGAGAAGCGTGGCACGTTGGCCATGGCCGCTTTCATTGCAGGCCCGTCGCGCCGGCCGGCAAACGGTAGAGCGCGAGCAGCTGGCCGGCGCCCTGTGCCGGGTCGGCCCGGTGCGTTGGCGCAGCCATGTAATCCGGGCGTGGGTGGAAGGCCAGCAGCGCATCGACCAGTGATTCCATCGTCGGGTGCAATCGCAGCTGGTCGGGGCCCTGCGCATAGATCGCCAGTTCGGGGGTTCCGCCCAGCCGCAGCGCAAACACGGTCTTGCCCAGCGCGAGGCCTTCGAGCACCGTCGACGGGCACGCTTCTTCGCAGACCGACGGCACCACCAGCGCATGCGCATGGGCGGCCAGCCGCAGGGTCTCGGCTGCATCCTGCCAGCCATGGAAGTACACGCCGGGGAAATGATTCCGCATGCGGATTTCATCCTGGCCGTCGCCGGCGACTTCGATTTGCAGCCGCTCGAGTACCGTGGCCGGCGCGCGCGAGAGCAGGGTCTCGAGGAAGCGCTCGACGCCCTTGGCCGGATACAGTTTGGCAGCGATGAAGATGCGCAGCGCTGCCGGTGGCGACGGCGCTGTTGACGCGTGCCCGTGCAGCGCCTCGGTATCGACGAAGTTGTGCAGCGTGACGCCCCAGCGGCGGCGGCCGAAGCAGCGTGCCAGGTTCTGTTGCAGGAAGTCGGACACGAACACGGTCTTGTGCCGTTCGAAGCCGCAGCGAACTTCGTTGCGAAAGCGAGTGACGGCCCAGGCCGACACGGTCTGTTGCAGCAGGTTGGGCGTCCAGGTGCGGCATTCCGCGCAGGCTTGCGGCGCCATGTCATTGCAGATGGCGCCGCGCTTGTAGCGTGTGTGGACCAGGCATTCGCTGCCCTGGTCATGCCGCGTCTGGATGAAGTTGATGCGGGCCGGTATGTAGCTCGCGATGTTGGGCAGGTGACCGTGGTAGTGGATCGCATCGTAGTTCGCGGCACGACGCAGGATCGCGCTGGCGAAGCGACGGGCGAGCACGCTGCGCTTGGGCGGCAGGAAGACACCGAGGCGGATTTCCTTCCAGCCCGCAAACTGGCCATGGAGGTCGCCGAAGAAGCGACCGTCGAAATCGAATTCGGCACCCGCATCGTTGGTGCCGACATCATCATTGCCCATCAGGTCGACCTGGTGGCCGTCGGCCTTCAGCGCCCGGGCCAGCAGCAGCACATGGCGGGCGAGGCCGCCCATGGCCGGCGATGGCAAGTCTTCGCTGACGAGCAGGATGCGCATGATGGTCTTTCTTTCCCCTTTTGGTGGCCCTTGCGTCAGCGCGTGCGGGCCGCATGGCGCAGCCGCCGCGCCTTCACCGGCGACAGCTTCATCGCCAGCCCGGCCGACAGCTTTTCCCTCAGCATCGTCCGTTCGCCGGCATTCAGCACGACGGCCATTCCGGCCAGCATCAACGCGGTGCCCGATACGGCCAGCAAGGCCAGCAGCCCGGGCAGTCCCGGCAGGTGCTGCGCGATCAGCCACTTCAGCGGTAGCACGGCCAGTGACGTACAGACGCCCGCCAGCAGGCCGGGACGCCAGCACTGCGACGCCACGCGCGCCAGCGCGACCGGGACCGTGCGTCCGTGCACCCATGCCAGAAACCATGCGCTCATCACCAGCGAAGCCAGCAAGTGCGCGAGGGCTGCGCCCACGATGCCGCCTGCCAGCGTGCCCGCGCATACCAGCGGCACGCCGGCCAGCCCGCGCCCCAGCGCGAAGCGTCCCGACACTTGCGGATGGCCGAGCCCGTCGTTGACCAGCGAAGGCAGCGTCGTCAGCGAATCGGCGAGCAGGGCCAGCGTCACCAGCAGCAGCACCGGATAGCCGGCCGCGACGAATTCGGCGCCGACCCAGCGCTCAAGAAAGGCCGCGCCGGCCAGCGCGATCACGGCCAGCACCGCGAAGTTCAGGTAAGTCAGCAGCCGCGTCGCATCGAGGTACAGGCTTTGCAATTGCGCGTGCTGCCCGGTCGCCGCCAGTTCGGACGCACGCGGATAGATGACGCTCGCCAGACGGTAGGTGAGGCCGAGGATGCGTCCGGCCAGTTGCACCGGCACCGTATAGAAGGCCAGCGCGACCGGCCCGGCCAGCGCGCCGATGATGAGCTTGTCCGCATGCTGGTGCAGCATCGCCGCCAGCCGCGACAAATAGCTGTGGCCCGAGAAGCGCATCAGGGCCACACACACGTCGCGGGTCGGCATGCTGGGCGACAGCGGCACCTGCAGTTGCGCCTGCAAGCGTGACAGCTGCCAGCCCAGCCACAGTACGTTCGCGGCCGACACCGCGACACGTGCCAGCACCACGCCGGCGATGCCGCCGCCGCTGCAGGCAACAATGGCCGAGACCACATTGACCAGGATGCCGAAGGCCGCTTCGCCGCGAGCCGACAGGTCATAACGCTGCAAGGCTTGCGGCACGGCCAGCAGGTAGCCGAGCATTTGCGACAGCGCGAAGCCGAGCGCCGCCAGCTGCAGTGCGTGCTGCGCGTCGGCGCGCAACGCGGCGGACACCGGGAAGAAGCGGTCGAGGATGGTGCCGGCGAAGCCGGCCAGCAGCAAGCCGCCGACCAGTCCCAGCGCCGCATGGAACAACAGGCCGAACCAGAAGGTCTGCGCAAAGCGGCGCTGGTCGCCGGTGGCCTGATGCTCGGCCAGGTACTTGATGGCGCCGGCTGACAGGTTGATGTCGAGGATGCCGAAGTAGCCGACGATGGACGTGATCAGCGTGACGATGCCGAAGCCCTCCAGCCCGAGGCCATGGATCAGCCACGGCACGGTGCCCAGCGCCACCAGCGCCGGCAGCGCCAGTCCGGCGAAATTCCAGGCTGAGTTACGGAGCAGCATGCGGCCTCGCTTTCGGTGCTGCGTGCCCTGCTGCGGGCGATCCGTACAGCGGGAGCCATGGCCTTGCAGATGGCCGGGCTGCCAGATAGGGCATCGCCAGCGTCAGCCCCAGCAGCAGCATCGTGCGGAACTCGATCACGGGCGTGCCGACCAGCAGCGTCGGCAGCCAGAACAGCAGGCTGGCGATGCCGGCGTCGGCGAGCAGCGCGCTGTTGCCTCGCAGCGCAGGCCGGGTGCGCACGTAGTGGATGACGACCGCGCCCAGCAGCGCGACAAACAGCAGCAAGCCGGCGATGCCGGACTTCAGCACCAGATGGCCGAAGCCGCTGTGCACGAAGTCGAACTTGCCGAAGTGGTAGTCGAGCACGTCCTCGTTGCCGCGAAAGCTGCCCCAGCTACCGAGGCCGAACAGCCAGCTGCCCTGCAGGCTGTGGGCTGCCGCTTCCAGTTCATAGAAGCGGCTGACCTCGGTCGCGCGCTGCGGGCCGACGTCGTACAGCAGCGACGCCACGAAGCCGCCGCCGGGCATCGTCGCTGCGTTCGCCTGCAAGCGTTCGCGCATCAACACCGTGGCTGCCGCGATGAGCGCCAGCGTGCCGAGGCCGCCGAATGCCAGCCGGCGTTGCCATGGCAGCTGCCACAGCAGCACCGCGCACATCAGCACCAGTCCCAGCAGCGACGAGCGCCGGAATGACAGCGCGACCGTCGCCACTTCCAGCGCCAGCAGGGCCAGCAGCCAGCTGCGCCGCCACAGCGTCAGGCGCACGCCGGGCATCAGCAGCAGCCAGGCGATGCAGAACGCGGCCAGCGCGGCGACGTAGTTGTCGCCGATGTCGAAATAGACCAGCCGGATGTCCAGGCCTTCGAAGTTGCGGTAAGGGTTGGCGCTGTCGCCGCCGAACCATGCATAACGCACGAGGCCGAAGATGGCCCGCAGCGTGGCCAGAGCGACCAGGGTCGCCAGCAGCCGGCGACGCCCGGCCTCGTCGGCCAGCGCTGCCAGCAGCAGCAGCGAGAACAGCGCCATGTTCAGCACGTTCAGCAATCCGGTGTAAGACAGGATGGCCAGCAGCGCCTGCCCGGTCGACAGGCCGATGACCACATGCGCGAACAGCAGGAAGCCGAAAGCGCCAAGGAAGACGGGGAAGGGCGATGCCGGCGTGGGCGCGCCGTAAAGCGGCCGGCTGGCAAGGATGCGCAGCACGGCCGCGCCCGCCGCCAGCCACAACGCGAGGTTGATCAGCGAGAAGTAGAACCATCCGGTGCCGCGTGCATACAGCGTGTTCTCTTCCTGCAGCTGTCCCCAGGTCGATGACGAGAACAGCGCCAGCAGCGCAACGAAGGCCAGTGCGATCCAGGCGAGCATGCGCATCGACGATGCCTGCCGGTTCAGCTGCGCAGGCGCGGACGCTCGTCCTTGCCGCGGTTGGCGAGGTTGGCGTGATCGGCGCCCTGCATCGCAAGGAAATGGCGCACCGTGCGCTGCAGGCCGTCGCGCAGCGCGACGCGCGGCGTCCAGCCGAGGCTGCGCAGCCGGGTCGAGTCGATCAGCTTGCGCGGCGCGCCGTCGGGCTTGCTGCGATCGAATGCGAGCTGGCCTGCATAGCCGACGGCGTCGGCCACCATCGTCGCCAGCGTGGCGATGCGTACTTCTTCGCCACTGCCGCAGTTCAGGTGCGAGCACTGTGGCGAGACCAGTGCAGCGATGGCCGAGCGTGGCTGCTGCATGACCAGCACGCAGGCATCGGCGAGGTCGTCCACATGCAGGAATTCGCGCAAGGCCTGGCCGCTGCCCCAGATGCTGAGCTCGGGCGCACCGGCCAGCAGCGCGTCGTGGCAGCGTCGTATCAGGCCGGGCACCACATGGCTGTCTTGCAGGTGGAAGTTGTCGCCGGGGCCGTACAGGTTGGCCGGCATGATGCAGCGGAAGTCGGTGCCGAACTGGCGGTTGTAGCTCTCGCACATCTTGATGCCGGCGATCTTGGCGATGGCATAGGGCTCGTTGGTCGGCTCCAGCGGCCCGCCCAGCAGGTAGTCTTCACGCATGGGCTGCGGCGCGGCGCGCGGGTAGATGCAGGAAGAGCCGAGGTACAGCAGTTGCTCGGCCCGGTATTTCCACGCGCCATGGATCACGTTGGCGGCGATCATCAGGTTCTGCTGGATGAATTCGGCCGGATAGCTGTTGTTGGCATGGATGCCGCCGACGCGTGCCGCAGCGAGGTAGACGGTGTCGATGGCATTTTGCGAAAAGAACTGGTCGACTTGCGCCGCGTCGGCCAGGTCCAGTTCGTCATGGCTGCGCAGCACCAGCTGGCATTCGCCGCGCTCGCGCAGCGCTCGCACCAGCGCGCCGCCGACCATGCCGCGATGCCCGGCGACGAAGATGCGTTCCACGCTGCGCTTATTCATGATGTGCATGGGCCCGGTAGCCGTGGTCGCGCACCAGCGCGTACTTGCGCGCGGCGGCGAGGTCGGCGTCCACCATCTCGGCCACCAGTTCGGCCAGCGTGGTGACGGGCTGCCATCCCAGCCGCTTGTGCGCCTTGCCGGCGTCGCCAAGCAGCGTGTCGACCTCGGCGGGCCGGAAGTAGCGCGGATCGACACGCACGATGACCTGGCCCGGCGTCACGCCATCATGGGGGCCGGTGTCATCCACCACGGCCACTTCGGCCACGCCGAATCCGCGCCAGTCCAGTTGCATGCCCAGGTTCTGCGCCGCCAGGTTCACGAAGTCGCGCACGCTGGCCTGGCGGCCAGTGGCGATCACGTAATCGTCCGGCGTGGATTGCTGCAGCATCAGCCATTGCATTTGCACATAGTCGCGCGCATGGCCCCAGTCGCGCTGCGATGACAAATTGCCGAGGTACAGGCATTCCTGCTGGCCGAGTGCGATGCGCGCCAGCGCGCGCGTGATCTTGCGCGTGACGAAGGTTTCGCCGCGCAACGGAGATTCATGATTGAACAGGATGCCATTGCTGGCATGCATGCCATACGCCTCGCGGTAATTGACCGTGATCCAGTACGCATACAGCTTGGCGGCTCCGTACGGACTGCGCGGATAGAAGGGCGTGCTTTCCCGCTGCGGCGTTTCCTGCACCTTGCCGTACAACTCGGAGGTGGAGGCTTGGTAGAACCGCGCATGGCCTTCCATCCCGAGGATGCGAATGGCCTCCAGCAAGCGCAGCGTGCCCAGCGCATCCGAATTGGCGGTGTATTCGGGTTCTTCGAATGACACCGCCACATGGCTCTGTGCAGCCAGGTTGTAGACCTCTTGCGGCTGCACCTGCTGGATCACGCGGATCAGCGATGCAGTGTCTGTCATGTCGCCGTGGTGCAGGATGAAGCGACGGCCCGCTTCGTGCGGGTCCTGGTACAAGTGGTCGATGCGCGCGGTATTCAATTGCGAGCCACGGCGCTTGATGCCATGCACTTCATAGCCTTTGGCGAGCAGCAATTCGGCCAGATAGGCGCCGTCCTGACCGGTGATGCCGGTCACGAGGGCAATGCGGCCTGTACAGGCATGCAAGGGTTCGGTAGGAATCATCGGTCGGGTCTGTCGGCGTCCTGTATCGTGTGAATCGGCGGCCAGTGAAAGAGCGCATCCATTGTCGCCAGCGGCCATCGCCGCCATTTGCGCGCGCTCATGCCGATGCCGGCGAGTGCGAATTGGTCAAAGGCGGGTCAAAAGCGGGTCAAAGACGGGTCAAGGCCCGGCGTAGCCGTGCGGATGCCTGCGCTGCCAGCGCCAGTGGTCTGCGCACATGTCGTCCAGCGAACGCTGCGCGCGCCAGCCCAGCAATTCCTGCGCGCGTGCCGGAGATGCATAACAACTGGCGACGTCGCCGGCACGGCGTTCGGCCATGCGCAAAGGAATGCTGCGGCCGCAGGCGCGCTCGAACGCCGCCACCGCCTGCAGCACGCTGACACCATGCCCGGTGCCAAGGTTGACCGTGAAGCTGTCCGCTTGCGCGTACAGGCGTTCGAGCGCCGCCAGATGGCCCTGCGCCAGATCCATCACATGGATGTAGTCGCGTACGCCGGTGCCATCGGGCGTAGGCCAGTCATCGCCAAACACGGACAGCGACGGCCGGCGGCCGACGGCGACTTGCGCAATGCAGGGCATCAGGTTGTTTGGCGTACCACGCGGGTCTTCGCCGAGCAGGCCGCTGTCATGCGCGCCGGCCGGGTTGAAGTAACGCAGCGTTGCAACCCGCCATTCCGGGTCCGATTGTGCGAGGTCGGACAGCACTTGCTCGACCATCAGCTTGCTGCGGCCATAAGGATTGGTGACGGACAGCGGTGCGGACTCGGCGATCGGCACGCTCGACGGGTCGCCATAGACGGTGGCCGACGAACTGAACACCAGCTTGCGCACACCCGACAGGTGCAGCGCACGCAGCAGCGATACGCTGCCGCAGACGTTGTTGTCCACATAGTCGAGCGGCTGCGCCACCGATTCGGCGACGGCCTTCAGACCGGCAAAGTGGATCACCGCCGACACCGCTTCCTGTTGCAGCATCCGCAGCAGCGCGCCATGGTCACGCACATCCAGCGCATGGAAGCGCATCTCGCGGTCGGCCAGCTGCTCGATGCGTGACACTACGGCCGGCGAGCTGTTGCTGAAGTTGTCGATGGCGACCACGCGCCAGCCGGCCTGCAGCAGGCAGACGCAGGTGTGCGAACCGATATAGCCGGTCGCGCCGGTGACGAGCAGGGTCTGTCCCATCATGGGCGGGCGCGGTCAGGTTCAGTGACGGGCAACGCGCGGATCTCGCGCTGCAGGCATCCCGTGCCCGCCATGCATCTCGTGTACCTCATGCGAGAGATGGGTGGCGGTCAATCCGGGCCTGGCCTGGACGACAGGCCTGGGGACCGTCTCGACAACCGCCGCGGGCATGGCTTCGCGCGCGTCCACGGGATCATGCAGCGGCAGCCGGCGCAGGAAGCCGCGGAATTCATCGCTGACTTCCGGATGACGCAACGCGAACTCGACGGTCGCCTGCAGGTAGCCTTGCTTGCTGCCGCAGTCATAGCGCTTGCCGATGAACTGGTAAGACAGCAGCGCCTCGGATTTCATCAGCTGCGCAATCGCATCGGTAAGCTGTAATTCGCCGCCGGCGCCGGGCTCGAGTTCATGCAAGTGACGGAAGATCGCCGGCGTCAGGATGTAACGGCCGACCACGCCCATGTTGGACGGTGCATCTTCGGGTGCCGGCTTTTCGACGATGCCACGCAGCTTCAGCAGCCGGTCTGCCACCGGGTGGCCTTCGACAATGCCGTACGCGCGGCTTTGTTCGACCGGTATGGTTTCGACGCCGACCAGGCTGGTGCCGTAGTGCGCATGCAGGTCGGCCATCTGGCGCAGTACCGGCACGCCGGCTTCGATCAGGTCATCGGCCAGCAGCACGGCGAATGGTTCGTCCTGCACCAGCCGTTCCGCGCACATCACGGCGTGGCCTAGTCCGAGTGCCTCGGCCTGCCGCACGTAGAAGCACTGCACCTTGTCCGGCTTGATCTGGCGTATCGCTTGCAGCAATGCGTCCTTGTGCCTTGCCTGCAGCTCGGCTTCGAGTTCATAAGCCTTGTCGAAATGATCTTCGATTGCGCGCTTGTTGCGGCCGGTGACGAAGATCAGTTCGGTGATGCCGGCTGCGATGGCTTCCTCGACCGCATACTGCACCAGCGGCTTGTCGACGATGGGCAGCATTTCCTTCGGCTGTGCCTTCGTCGCCGGCAGGAAGCGGGTTCCCAGGCCTGCGACAGGAAAGACAGCCTTGCTGATTTTTTTACGCATGGGGGCGGCCAGCCTGGAAGAAATGGGCATGCAATGCCAGTAGCGCGGCCACGATGGTGGCGGCCCCGATATCAAAGCACCAGTCCGATGCCGAAGCGTTGCGATAGGGCAGAAGCGATTGCAGGCTTTCATCGAGCAGGCCAAGCAACGCGATCGCGGCGATCGTTACCAGCAGGCGCAGCCGGGGCGGGGCCAGCAATGCCCGGTGGCAGAGCAGGGTCATGAAGCCGTAGGCCAGGGTGTGCAGCAGCTTGTCGCCGTAACGATCCGACAGCGCCTGTGCCTGGCCCGGCACGCTGCCGAGCGCAATCATCGCGACAAAGAAGATGGCCAGCGCGCACAGCCAGGCAGGCCGCCAATGCGGTTGTCGTGCGCAGTTGCCGCGCGATTCAGCGTGCATTGCGCTCAGTACGCATTGCGGTGGGTCCAGCCATGGATCGCGGTCCAGCAGACGATCTTGATGTCCAGCCAGAACGACCAGTGGCGTATGTAATGCAGGTCATGTTCGAGCCGGCGCGCCATCTTGTCGTCGGTGTCGGTTTCGCCGCGCAGGCCGTGGATCTGCGCCCAGCCCGTGATGCCGGGCTTGACGCTGTGCCTCAGCATGTACTGCGCCAGTCTCTGACGGTAGATGTCGTTGTGCACCAGTGCATGCGGGCGCGGGCCGACGACGGACATGTCGCCGCGCAGCACGTTCAGGAATTGCGGCAATTCGTCGAGGCTGGTGCGGCGCATGAAATGCCCGAGCGGCGTGATGCGCGGATCGCCGCGGGTGGCTTGCGTGAGCTGGCCATCCGCTTCGCGATGCATGCGCATGCTGCGGAATTTGTAGACATGGAAGGGCCGGCCGTCGAGGCCGAGCCGCAGCTGCCTGAACAGCACCGGGCCCGGCGAGGTGGCCCTGATCGCCAGCGCCAGCGACAATAGCAAGGGCGACAGCAATACGAGCACCGCAAGCGCAAACAGGCGATCGAACACATCCTTGATGTGCAGCGCAGGTGGCGATGGTGTGGCGATCAGGTCGTGCATGGTCGCGGCAGGCCTTCATCGTGAAGATGCAAGTCGTCGCGCGCAAGCGAAGCTGCGCGCTGCAAGGGCTTGGACTGCAGCGAAAATCGGGAAGTGCGGCCGGTTGCGTCCGCTCAATCGGCCGCGATGCTCGCTGCACGCAACGCGTGAGCGTGACCGGTGCAGGCGAGCGGGCTTATGACCGGAGTCATGGATCGGTATGCGCTATCATCAATGCATGGAAACGAATGAAACAACGCTGTACCAGTTGGTCGGCGGCGATCACAAGCTGCGCGAGCTGGTCGATCGCTTTTATGACCTGATGGACCTGGAGCCGGAGTTCGCCGAATTGCGCGCAATGCATCCGCCCACGCTCGACGGTTCACGCGACAAGCTGTATCACTTCCTGTCCGGCTGGACAGGTGGCCCGGACCTGTACACGCCGCGCTACGGCAATGCCTTCCTGCGCGCGCGCCACCTGCCGTTTGCGATCGGTTCAAAGGCGCGTGACGAATGGCTGACCTGCATGGTACTGGCCATGCGCGACATGGGCTTTGACGAACCGAAGCAGGACGTCCTGCTGAATGCCTTCTTCAGGACGGCGGACTGGATGAGGAACAAGCCGGACTGATCGTCAGTCGGGGGAAACAACGTTCTCTGGAGCCTGCCTGCGGACAGGCCATGTGGCGCTGGCCGTCAGATCAGGCCTTCGAAGGGCAGCACGTCGACCAGCGAGCCTGCCGGCAAGTCACCGTGTTCGTGGTGCAGCATGATCATGCCGTTGGCTTCGGACATGGAACTGAGGATGCCTGAGCCTTGCGCGCCGGTGATGCGCACCACTTGCCGCCCCGAGTCATCGAGGGACACGATCCCGCGCTGGAATTCCGTGCGGCCCGGTTTCTTGCGTATCGCCTCGGCACAGGGCAGGCGCATCGTCAGCAGCGGGTGCGGCGTCGCGCCGGCCATCAGCGCCAGCGCATCGCGCGCAAAGAAATAGAAGCTCGCCATCACCGCCACCGGATTGCCGGGCAGGCCGAACAGCATCGCCGGATTGCCGTCGCAGGCAATGCGGCCGAAGGCCATCGGACGCCCGGGGCGCATCGCTATCTTCCAGAACAGCACTTCGCCGAGGCGCGCCATCATCTCGCGCGTGAAATCGGCATCGCCGGCCGACACGCCGCCGGTGGTGATGATCGCATCGGCGATGCGGCAGCCTTCGCGCAGCGCCGCCTCCAGTGATGGCGGGTCGTCGCGCACCACGCCCATGTCGATCGGCTCGAAGCCGGCGCGCAGCAACATGCCGTGCAGGGTGTAGCGGTTGCTGTCGTACACGCAGCCTTCTTCCAGCGGCTGACCGATCGAGCGCAGTTCATCGCCGGTAGAGAAGAAGGCGACGCGCAGCTTGCGCATGACGGTCACTTCGCCGATGCCGAGCGACGCGATGAGGCCGATGTCGGATGGCGTCAGCGTTCGTCCCTGCGGCAAGGCGATGGAGCTGGCCGGCAGATCTTCACCGGCCAGGCGTCGGTTGTCGCCGGCACGGATGCGGCCGGGGGGGATGGTGACTGCGCCATCGCTGGCGTCGACGGCCAGTTCATGCGGGATCACGCTGTCGCAACCGCGCGGTATCACGGCGCCGGTCATGATGCGCACGCATTGGCCGGGTTGCACGTCGTTCGGGTAAGGATGGCCGGCGAAAGCCTTCCCGACGACCTTCAGGGTTACCGCCGATGCCGACAAGTCGCTGCCGCGCAGCGCATAGCCATCCATCGCCGAATTGTCATGCGAGGGAACGGCGATCGGCGACACCAGATCGACCGCGAGGATGCGGCCCAGCGCCTGCTTCAGCGGAAGGACTTCGGTGTCGGTGATCGGGGTGACCGCGTTGCGCACCAGTTGCTGCGCGAGCGGAACGGGCAGGTGGTCGGGGTCGTAACCCGCGACACTGCTGGCGCTGGCTTGCAGGGAGTCCCGGGTCATCCGCCGATATACGACATCTCGACCTTGCGCACCGGCCGCTCCAGTCCATCGGTATTGGCGGTACGCAGTTCGGAATAACGATCGTCACGCAGCCCCCACAGGTGCGAAATCGCCGCCGTGATCTGTTCGTCGCTGTGGCCGCCGCGCAGCAGCGCGCGCAGGTCATGGCCGCCGGTGGCGAACAGGCAGGTGAACAGCTTGCCCTCGGTCGACAGGCGCGCGCGGTTGCAGTCGCTGCAGAAGGCTTGCGTGACGCTGGAGATCACGCCGACTTCGCCGCTGCCATCCTTGTAGCGCCAGCGCTCGGCGGTTTCGCCGGTGTAGTTCGGCTCGACTTCTTCCAGCGGCAAGTGCTCGCTGATACGGCGCACGACTTCGGCCGACGGCACGACTTCGTCCATCTTCCAGCCGTTCGACGCGCCGACATCCATGTATTCGATGAAGCGCAGGATCACCGGCGTGCCCTTGAAGTGGCGTGCCATCGGCACGATCTCCTGGTCGTTCACGCCTTTCTTGACCACCATGTTGACCTTGATCGGGCCCAGTCCCACTTTATGCGCGACCTCAATCCCGTGCAGCACATCGGCGACCGGGAAGTCGACGTCGTTCATCTTGCGGAAGGTGGTCTCGTCGAGCGAATCGAGCGACACGGTCACGCGCTGCAGGCCGGCGTCCTTCAGGGCCTGCGCCTTTTTCGCCAGCAGCGAGCCGTTGGTCGTCATCGTCAGGTCGAGCGGCTTGCCCTCGGGCGTCTTCAGCGCGGACAGCATCTCGATCAGGGTCTCGATGTGCTTGCGCAGCAGCGGCTCGCCGCCGGTCAGGCGCAGCTTCTCGACGCCGTGGGCGACGAAAATCTTCGCCACGCGCGTGATCTCTTCGAAGGACAGCAGCAGGCCATGCGGCAGGAACTGGTAATCCTTGTCGAAGATTTCCTTCGGCATGCAGTACACGCAGCGGAAATTGCAGCGGTCCGTGACCGAGATGCGCAAGTCGCGCAACGGCCGGCCGAGCTTGTCCGACAGCAGGCCGGTGGCCGGCAGCAGCGTATCGGGAATATGCGGGACGGCTTGCAGGTAGCGCAGGTCGGCGACGGGGATGATGCGTTCGGTCATGGTTGCTGCACAGGGGGCGCGAACACGAGCGTGCGATGTGTCGAGTCCCGAGGCCCTGCTCAATTCGGGGTTTTCAGAGGAAGATAAGATACCACGAGGCCAACAATGGCACAGGCGGCGATCAGGCGTATGGTGCCGACCTTGTAACGCATCAGCGCCACCGCGGCAACGGCGGTGAGGGCCATCGCGATCCAGTCCCAGCGTGTGGGCGCCTGTTCGAGGTGGAACACATGCATCGCGAAGAACGCGGCCAGGCTGACGATGACGCCCACCACGGCCGCGGTAATCGCCGTCAGCGGCGCGGTCAGCCGGATGTCGCCGCGGCTGGCTTCGACCAGCGGGCCGCCGGCCAGAATGAAGACGAAAGATGGCAGGAAGGTAAAGAAACTGGCCACCACGGCGCCGGCGCAGCCGGACCAGAACAGCGCCATCGGCCCGAACACTTCCTTGCTCCAGCCGCCGACGAAACCGACGAAGCTGACGATCATGATCAGCGGGCCGGGGGTGGTCTCGCCCAGCGCCAGGCCATCGATCATTTGCGGGCCGGTCAGCCAGCCGTAGTGCTCGACCGCGCCCTGATACACATAGGGCAGCACCGCATAGGCGCCGCCAAAGGTCAGCAGCGCGGCCTTGGTGAAGAACCAGCCCATTTGCACCAGCGGATTGTGCTCGCCCAGCGCCAGCGCCAGCAACGCCAGCGACAGCAGCGCGATCGCGGTGCCGATGGCGGCAGTGCGCAGCAGGCGCGACCCGCTGAAGGCCGCATGGGCAGGTGGCGGGGTGTCGTCGTCGATCAGCGCCGGGCCGTAGCTGGCCTGGCCGGCGCCATGGCCGCCGCCTGGCACGAAGAGGGCGGGCGCGAGCTTGCCGCCGATGGCGCCGGCCAATGCGGCGATGCCGATAATGAGAGGGAAGGGCAGCTGCGGCAGCGTGATCAGCAAGAAGGAAGCCACTGCAATCAGCAGCAGCCAGTGGTTCTTCAGGCTGCGGCTGCCAATGCGCACGGCCGCCGCCAGCACGATGGCGACCACCGCCGGCTTGATGCCGTACAGGACGCCGGCCACCACCGGCACGTCGCCGAAGGCAAGGTAGATCCAGGAAAGGAGTATGAGGATCAGCAGCGAAGGCAGCACGAACAGCGCGCCGGCGATGATGCCGCCGGCTGTCCTGTGCATCAGCCAGCCGATGTAGGTCGCCAGCTGCATCGCTTCCGGGCCGGGCAGCACCATGCAGTAGTTCAGCGCATGCAGGAAGCGATGCTCGGAGATCCAGCGCTTGTTTTCGACCAGGTCGGTGTGCATCAGCGCGATCTGGCCGGTGGGGCCGCCAAAGCTGAGGAAGCCCAGCTTCAGCCAGTACCAGAACGCAGTGGCGAGGCTGACCGACGACGGACGTTCTTGCGTGCTGCCCGCGTTTTCAGCACCGGCGCCGGCGCCAGTATCGGTGCCGACAGGGCGGACGGGGCCGCCATTGTCCGACGCAGCGTCCGTGTCCTGCTTACCGCCTGCGCCGGTGGTACCCATCACATGTTCGGATAGTTCGGGCCGCCGCCGCCTTCCGGCGTGACCCAGACGATGTTTTGCGTCGGGTCCTTGATGTCGCAGGTCTTGCAATGCACGCAGTTCTGCGCATTGATCTGCAACCGTTCCTTGCCGCCGTCGTCGACGAATTCATACACGCCGGCCGGGCAGTAGCGCGACTCGGGGCCTGCATACTTCGCGAGGTTCAGTTCGACCGGCACGTCGGCGTTCTTCAGCGTCAGGTGCGCGGGCTGATGCTCGGTGTGGTTGGTGTTGGAGATGAACACCGACGACAGGCGATCGAAGGTCAGCACATTGTCCGGCTTCGGATACAGGATGGGTTCGCACTCGGCAGCCGGCTTCAGGCATTCATGGTCGGCATGCGTGTGATGCAGCGTCCACGGCGCCTTGCCACGGAAGAGCACCTGATCGATGCCGACCATCAGCGTGCCGAGGTACAGGCCCTTGCTCATCCACGGTTTGAAGTTGCGCGCCACATGCAGTTCTTCGCGCAGCCACGAGGCTTCGAAGGCCTTTTCATACGCAGCCAGTTCATCCTGCGCGCGACCGGCGCCGACAGCCTCGAACGCGGCTTCGGCAGCCATCATGCCGGACTTCATTGCTGCATGGCTGCCCTTGATGCGGCTCGCATTGAGCATGCCCGCGTCGCAGCCGATCAGCGCACCGCCCGGGAAGGCCAGCTTCGGCAGCGACTGCAGGCCGCCGGCGGTGATGGCACGCGCGCCATACGACAGGCGCTTGCCGCCTTCGAAGAAGCTGCGAATCGACGGATGCGTCTTGTAGCGCTGGAATTCTTCGAACGGCGACAGGTAAGGATTCGAATACGACAGGCCGACCACGTAGCCGACCGCGACCTGGTTGTTCTCGAGGTGGTACAGGAAGGAGCCGCCATAGGTCTCGGCATCCAGCGGCCAGCCGGCGGTGTGGATCACGAGGCCCGGCTGATGTTTGGCCGGATCGATTTCCCACAGTTCCTTGATGCCGATGCCGTACACCTGCGGGTCCTTGCCGGCGTCGAGCTTGTAGTTGGCGATAAGCTGCTTGCCGAGGTGGCCGCGCGCGCCTTCGGCAAACAGCGTGTACTTGGCGCGCAACTCCATGCCGAGCTGGAATTCGGAAGTCGGCTCGCCGTTCTTGTCGACGCCCATGTTGCCGGTGGCGACGCCAGCGACCTTGCCTTGCTCGTCATACAGGACTTCCGCCGCGGCGAAGCCGGGGAAGATCTCGACGCCAAGGCCTTCGGCCTGCTGCGCCAGCCAGCGGACCACATTGCCGAGCGAGACGACGTAGTTGCCATGGTTCTGGAAGCAGTTCGGCAGCATCCAGTTCGGCGTCGTGACGGCGCCGGTCTCGGTCAGGAACATGAAACGATCTTCCGAGACCGCGGTGTTCAGCGGCGCGCCTTGTTCTCTCCAGTCCGGGAACAGCTCCGTCATCGCGCGCGGGTCCATCACGGCGCCCGAAAGGATGTGCGCGCCGGGCTCGCTGCCTTTTTCGAGCACGCAGACGTTGATCTCCTGGCCCTTTTCATTGGCCAGCTGCTTGAGGCGGATCGCGGCCGACAGGCCGGCCGGGCCGGCGCCAATGATGACGATGTCATAGTCCATCGCTTCGCGCGGACCGTATTGTTCGAGGAATGCTGGGTTCTGGCTGGGGCTTGTCATTGTTGTCGTGTGGCCTGTACGTTCGGTATCGATTTGCGACATCGTTCCGGGGCGGCATCGGATCGGGTTGCCCGGATTGTCGGGGATTTTGGCGGCCAGCGCCAGTCGGCACGGACTGCGGGCCCGCCGGTGCAGCGCAGGGGCGGGCCGGCTCAGGCAGGAAAGGCCTCTTTCATGTAATGATAGCGATCATATTTTGACACTGGCGGTTTAAGGGAGGCTTTGTGGGAATTGAAGTGAATTTCAAAGGCAAGGTGGCGCTGGTCACCGGCGCGTCCAGCGGTCTGGGGGCGCGCTTCGCCAAGGTGCTCGCCGATGCGGGCGCGACCGTGGTGCTGGCTGCGCGCCGCACCGATCGCCTGAAGGAATTGCGCGCCGAGATCGAGTCCGCCGGCGGCGCTGCGCGACTGGTGACGCTGGATGTGACCGATCACGCCAGCATCAAGGCCGCGATCGCGCATGCAGAAACCGAAGCCGGCCCGATCGACATCCTGGTCAACAACTCGGGTGTGTCGACCACCGGCAAGCTGGTCGACGTGACGCCGGAAGACTATGACTTCGTGTTCGATACCAATACCAAGGGGGGCTTCTTCGTCGCCCAGGAAGTGGCCAAGCGCATGATCCTGCGCTCCAAGGCTGAACCGTCGCGCCAGTTCCGCATCATCAATATCGCTTCCGTCGCCGGCCTGCGCGTGCTGTCGCAGATTGGTGTCTATTGCATGAGCAAAGCTGCTGCCGTGCAGATGACGAAGGCGATGGCGCTGGAGTGGGGCCGTTACGGCATCAACGTCAACGCGATCTGCCCGGGCTACATCGAGACCGAGATCAACCGCGACTACTTCGCCAGCGAAGGCGGTAAGAAGCTGATCGACGTGCTGCCGCGCAAACGCGTCGGCAAGCCGGAAGACCTCGATGGCCTGCTGCTGTTGCTGTCGTCGGATGAGTCGCGCTTCATCAATGGCGCGATCATGACGGCGGACGACGGCATGGCCGCGTTCTGATCGCGATCTTGCCGTTGACCTTTATCCCGCAATAGCCGCGCCGCTGCTTCGCAGCGGCGCGTTGACACTGAGCCAAACTGACGATGGCCATTCCCGACCATTTCGTGCTCGTGCATCGCATTCAGATGCCGCTCCGCTGGGGCGACATGGATGCAATGGGGCATGTGAACAATACGGTGTACTTCCGCTATCTTGAGCAGGCACGCATTGCGTGGTTCGAAGCACTTGGCTGCCCGCCGGACCCGGTCGGCGTGGGTCCCGTGATCATCAATGCGCACTGCACCTTCCTGAAGCAGCTGCGCTATCCGGGCGACATCGAGGTCACGACCTTCGTCGGCGATTTCGGTCGTTCCAGCTTCCAGACCTTGCATGAGATCCATCGTGTCGATGCGCCGGAGGTCATCAGTGCCGAAGGCGGCTCCAAGGTGGTCTGGGTCGACCAGCGCATCGAGAAATCGCAGCCTTTGCCGGACGACATGCGTATCAAACTGGTGACGCCGGTACCTGGAGGCTGAGAGTAGCCCGCATGGTGCTGGTGCAGAAGCAGGGGGCAGTCAGTGGTTCAACGACTCATCGTCGGGTGTGCTTTCTGATTGATTGCATTTTCCAGTGCCCGCAAGCGATCGACGATCATGGCGAATTCAGGCGGTTTTCCAATGAACATGCCTGCCTCGATCATGCGTTGAAAGTCATTGCGCAGCGCTGCCAGTACGCCATCTTCCGGGATCAGCCTGAGCTCGCCAATCAGGCATGCGTCGTAGTTCGCGTAACTCGCGTTGTAAAAAGCTTTTTTGTGCCTGATGACATCGGCGAGCAAGGGACGATTGGCTGCAGCGGTTCGACCGCACTCATGGTCGGCCAGCATGGCTAAATCGTACCAGTGCCGTGACAGGCGCTCGGCACTTGCGCGGAATTCGTTGCGCTGACATTCGACGTGCATCAGCGTCGCCTTTTCCCAGAAGGTACGTTCCGGTGACAGTACATTCACAGTCGAGCCCGGGAAATCGAGCTCAGACACGTGTGCCGCAATGTCAGGTTGCACCCCGTGGTCTTGGTTGGGCTCGGTAATGTTGCGACCACCAAATTCGATCAGGACGCTGCTGCTCACGTAATTCCGCGACGTTCCCAGTACGGTCGGGTAGTGCACTCGCAGCTGCTCACCATCATCGCTGACTTCAAGCCGAAAGGCGCGGGCGTCGAACTCGGCGGCTATCGTCCTCTGAAAATGCGGCGTGACGACATGGTGGACATGGTCGCGCACGAAGGCTTTGAGATCTTCGCTGAATTGCTTTAGCTGAGTGCGTGTCACGCCTTCGGCGAACGGGTTGAAGGAGCTGTCCAATCCACGGTAGTCAAGCGTGATGTCCACGTCTTCGGAGAAGCGCGCAATGACGTTGAACACTTTGGAGAGCGAGGTGCCGCCCTTGAATGCCATCGGGAGCCGGTCGGGCAGAGTGAACAGGGTCTGCAGTACCCAGCAGACCCAGACATCTTTTTCCAGCACGACAGGTGAGCGCGCTAGTTCGGGTGCCAGTGCCCGATAAATTTGCGACTGCTCTTGCGCTTCCAGATGCAGGAAGGACTCAGGCATGGGCGGCCATCCGCTCGTTCCGGAAGATGGCATCACTCATCCACGCGGGCATCGCACTGGTGGCTGACTTCAATACGTCGAATTCGGTCGATCCCAGCTTGCGTCGAATTTTTTCGATGAGCTCGGGTGTTACTTCCGTTTTACCGAGATACCACATCGCCGCAAGTGCGAGCCCGGCGGGCCTGCCTGCCAGGGCCAATTTGCGCTGGCTGACATGCTGCAGGCGAATCTCCAGCTTGCCCACGCGGATGCGTTTCGATGGACCGGATGTCGCGAAGACCGACTGGGTCGGAACCTGGGTGCTCAACCCAAGGCGATGCGCCGCCTCGGCGCCGTGAATCTGGACGACTGCGCCTGAAGTCCTGGCGACAGTCTCGGCCACTTTCAGTGGCTCGGGCATGACCTTGCCAACAAAACGGCTGACTTCCGGACGCACGAAGACGCCACGAGCAACGCGTTCAATCGAACCTGCTTTGACGAGGCGGGAGAGGGTCTGGTCGACCGACGCACGCGTGCCAGCCTCCAGGAACGCCGTCGGTGTGAAAGGCTTCCCGATCGGCGTCGCCTGTATGCGCTGGCGAATCAGCTCGGCGGTCTTGGTTGGCTTGCTCATGTAAGAAAATATATGCGAATTTCTGACAAACGGCAAACGCCAGGGTGGGCAGATGCCGCAGAAACACTCAAATACAACGATATGTAATACAAGGTGTGATATTTTGTCCGGGCTCGCCCAATCGTGGGGGGAGGCAGGTCGATGTGACCGCTATCAGGCGCCGTCACGGCACCGGCACACGGTGGTTTCGGGGAGATGAGGAAATGAAGCAGCGATATCGTTCGGCAGCACTGGCATCCCTGCATGAAACTGCAGAGGGCTTGCACGAGCTCGGCCTGGTCGACAAGCAGACCATGCGCGACTTCGATGAGGCCTGCCTTGCGCCCGTCCTCCCCATGCCGGCCGAAGAAATCAAGGCATTGCGCGCCCGCGAGAACGTATCGCAGCCCGTCTTCGCGCGTTATCTCAATGTGTCGAAAAATCTGGTGTCGGACTGGGAGCGCGGCATCAAGCAGCCGGGCGGACCCGCACTGCGCCTGCTGAACGTCATCCGCGACAAGGGCCTGCAAGCGATCTGCTGATCGCTTCAGACATCTTTCAACCCAGCTGGCCACCCAGCAGACGGTTCACCAGTTCGCCCGCCGTCCCCGCCGAAAACTTTTTCATCAGCCGCGCGCGGTGCATCTCCACCGTGCGTGGGCTCAGGTCCAGCTGCCGGCCGATCTCCTTGCTCGTCAGGCCTTCGACCAGCAGCGCCGCCACTTCTCGTTCGCGCGCGCTGAGTTCAGCTGTCACAGGGCGGCGGCTGGCGAGGTCCTCAAAAGTCCAGATGCCCGATGCATGCGGGTCGCCCCGTTCCAGCGAGCGGCCGGTCACATGGCACCAGAACAGCTCGCCGCTGGCGCGCTTCATGATGCGCTCGTCGGAATAGTGGCCCTGTCGGTTCAGGATCGGCGCAATCCGCGCGCCGGTGCGCTCGAATTCGTCGGCCGACGGGTAAAGGATGGAAAACGACTGTCCACACAGCTGGTCAGTCTCATAGCCGAAGATCCCGGCCAGCGCCTCGTTGCAGGCCGTGATCACGCGCTGCTGCGACACGCACAGGCCGACCGGCGCGTGGCGAAAGATGCTCTCGAAATCAACGCCCGAAAGGGCAGGCTTGGCCTGGCTCATGCGGTCAGGGGGATGTCTGGGATCTGTCTCAAGGCCCGCTGCTGCGGACGGCTGCTCGTACTTTTACGGTATTGCGGGGCGCGTTTTTCGCTCTTATCCTTGCCCGCTGGGCAGAATCTGCCGACAGTTTAACCGAGGAGACTCATGAAAAAAGTGTATCCGGACGCAGCCAGCGCGCTGGCAGGCGTAGTCAGGGATGGCCAGACCATTGCGGTCGGCGGCTTTGGCCTGTGCGGCATCCCCGAGGCCCTGATCGCCGCGCTGCGCGATTCGGGCGTCAAGGGCCTGACCGCGATCTCGAACAACGCCGGTGTCGACGGCTTCGGCCTCGGCCAGCTGCTGACCACGCGCCAGATCAAGAAAATGGTCTCGTCCTACGTCGGCGAGAACAAGGAGTTCGAGCGCCAGTACCTGGCCGGCGAGCTCGAGCTGGAATTCACGCCGCAAGGCACTCTGGCCGAAAAGCTGCGCGCCGGCGGCGCCGGCATTCCGGCCTTCTACACCAAGACCGGCGTGGGCACCATCGTGGCCGAGGGCAAGGAAGTACGCGTGTTCGACGGCGAGCAGTATGTGATGGAGCGTTCGCTGGTGTCCGACGTGTCGCTGGTCAAGGCCTGGAAGGCTGACCCGACCGGCAACCTCGTGTTCCGCAAGACCTCGCGCAACTTCAACCCGAACGTCGCGATGGCCGGCAAGATCACCATCGTCGAAGTCGAGGAACTGGTCGGCGTCGGCGACATCGATCCCGATGCCGTGCACCTGCCCGGCATCTTCGTGCACCGGATCGTGGTCAACGCGAGCCCGGAGAAGCGCATTGAACAACGCACGGTTCGTGCACAGTA
>JACCDU010074312.1_pt1 | contig 96255 bp, 88 predicted proteins | sample 7446081 | NCBI WGS metagenome assembly JACCDU01 (sample SAMN15323447, study PRJNA562643) | freshwater metagenome | isolation source: river surface water | place: USA:Blue River Watershed | collected 2017-08-17
ATCGATGTAGGCCACCATCGCGGGACCTTCTGCGCCGCACTCTGGATCGAGTGCGAGCTCTTCCGTCTGCAACAAGCGGGCGAGTTCGCGGATGGTGGCTTGTCCGCCCGGGGGGCACCGATTGATCAATGTCGTGCCAGCGGCGATCGCCTCGGCATAGGGTCGGCAACCCTGAAAACCGCAGCGCGTGCACTGAGTCTGCGGCAGTAGAGCGTGGATCGCGTCGGCTCGAGTGCTCATCACGCGAGCCGCGATTAGCTAACGGGTAGGCCGCTCGTCACACCCTCGTCGGCGCCGAGCAGGAAGAGGCGATCTGCCTCGTCCGACGCGCAGAGCACCATACCCTCGGAAACGCCGAAACGCATTTTGCGCGGCGCTAAATTGGCAACCACCACCACATGACGACCGACAAGCGATTCGGGTGAGTAGGTTTTGCGTATCCCCGAGAAGACCGTACGTCGCTCGTTGCCCAGTTCGAGCGTGAGCTTCAAGAGTTTGTCCGAACCGTCGACGAGGCTGGCTTCAGCAACCCGCGCCATTCGCAAATCGAGCTTCGCGAAGTCATCGATCGAAATCAGCGGTTTCTGGTCGGCGGGAGCGGGTGTCGTCACTTTGGGGCTCGTCTTTTGTTCGATGGGGGCAGTGGTCGCAGTGTCCACGAGGGCGGCAACCTGTTTTGGGTCGAGGCGCAAGGCCAGCGGCTCATAATTCTCAAGCGGCGTGCCCAGCAAGGGTTGTTCGATTTCGTTCCAGCTCGAGAGTGGCGCCCCGAGGAAGGCTGCGGCCCTACAGGCCATTTGCGGCAGAACGGGCGCGAGATAGACCATCAGCACGCGGAATAAGTTGATGCCCTGCGTCGCCACCGCAATGACATCATCGGCGCGTGCAGGGTCTTTGGCGAGTGCCCAGGGCTTGTTGGCATCGACGTATTGGTTCGCCTTATCGGCGAGCGCCATGATTTCGCGGATGGCCTGCGAGTAATCGCGACTCTCGTATAGCGAAGCCAGACGCGGCGCAGCCGCCGTGAATTCGGCATAGAGCGCCTTATCGGCGAGCGCTGGCGCGAGGCGTCCGCCACCACGAGCGATGAAGCCTGCACATCGGCTTGCGATATTGACGAGTTTGCCAACCAAGTCGGAATTGACGCGTGCCGTGAAATCGTCGAGCGAAAGATCGATGTCATCCACGCCCGAGCCAAGCTTGGCAGCGAAGTAATAGCGCAAGGCTTCAGCGGGCAGATGATCGAGATAGCGACGTGCCGTAATGAAGGTGCCGCGCGACTTCGACATCTTCTGACCGTTGATCGTCAGGAAGCCATGCACGTGTACAGCGGTCGGTCGGCGGAATCCCGAGCCATGTAGTACCGCGGGCCAAAACAGCGTGTGGAAGTAGCTGATGTCCTTACCGATGAAGTGATGCAGTTCGGTGGGGCTATCGGCACGCAAGTAGTGATTGAGATCGACTCCCGTGCGATCGCAATAGGCTTTGAAGCTGCCGAGATAGCCGATAGGGGCATCGAACCACACGTAAAAGTATTTCCCGGGCGAGCCCGGAATTTCGAAGCCAAAGTACGGGGCGTCGCGTGAGATATCCCAATCTTGCAAACCCGCCGTGAACCACTCGTCGAGTTTGGAGCGGACCGCATCCTGAAGTGAGCCGCTTTTGACCCACTCGCGCAGCATCGCTTCGAAGTGACCGAGGGCAAAGAAAAGATGCTCCGATTCGCGCCAGACGGGCGCGGTATCGCTGATCGTCGAGCGTGGTTCGATGAGATCTGCCGGCGTGTAAGTGGCGCCGCAGACTTCGCAACTGTCGCCATATTGATCGGCGGCCTTGCAGGTTGGGCAGGTGCCACGCACGTAGCGATCAGGAAGGAACATTCCCGCCTTCTCGTCGTAGGCTTGCCGGACGCTTCGCCGGGTGATGTGTCCGGCGGCTTGTAGTCGCTCGAACATTGAGTCGGTGAAGTAGCGATTCTCGGCTGAATGAGTCGAGTGGAACTGATCGTGACCGATCAGAAAATCGCGATAGTCGGCTTTATGCTCTTCCGCGACGCGCGCGATGAGATCCTCAGGGCGGATTCCCTCGGTCTGTGCGCGGATCATGATCGGAGTCCCGTGCGTGTCTTCCGCGCAAACGTAGAGACACGAGTGCCCCTGCATTTTTTGGAATCGCACCCAAACGTCGGTCTGGACTGCTTCGATGATGTGGCCGAGGTGCAATGACCCGTTGGCGTAGGGCAGGGCGCTGGTGACGAGAATCTGACGTGACATGCCGTGAATTATCGCACAGCGCCACCCGTAGCCGGGTCGCGAGCGGCTAGAATAAGCGCATGTCCACGACCTTCGATCCGGTCGCCATCGAGGCGGCTCTCGGTCAGTATCTCGATCCGAATACGCGCCAGACTTGGGCCGAAGCGCGGGTGATCCGCCATGTCTCGTCGACCTCGGCCGGCGTCTTGGTGACGGTGGAGCTGGGGTATCCCGCTCTGGGTTACGAGGTCGCCCTGAAGCAGGCGCTCGAGACGCATTTGGCGGCGAGCGGCTACGCACTCGCGGTCGAACTCAACGTCTCATCTCGCATCGTCGCCCATGCCGTGCAGCGTGGCCTGACTCCACTGCCGGGAATTGCCAATGTCGTGGCAGTGGCGTCGGGAAAAGGGGGTGTGGGCAAGTCGACCGTGGCCGTGAATCTGGCGCTCGCTTGGGCCCGTCAGGGAGCGCGGGTTGGAATGCTCGATGCCGATATCTACGGTCCGAGCCAACCGATCATGCTCGGACTGCAAGGCGAGAAGCCCGGGGTTCGTGACGGCAAGAAGTTGATTCCGCCACGTGCACACGGCGTCGCGGCGATGTCGATCGGTTTTTTGGTCGACGTCGAACAACCGATGGTCTGGCGTGGGCCGATGGTGACGTCCGCTCTGAATCAATTGTTGGCCGAGACGGATTGGGGCGAGCTCGACTACCTCGTCGTCGACATGCCGCCAGGCACTGGAGATATTCAACTGACGCTCGCGCAGAAAGTGCCTGTCGCAGGCGCGGTGATCGTGACGACGCCGCAAGACATCGCCCTGGCGGATGCGCGCAAGGGTCTCAAGATGTTCGAGAAGGTCAACGTGCCGGTGTTGGGTATCGTCGAGAACATGAGCGTTCATGTTTGCTCGAACTGCGGGCACGCGGAGCACATCTTCGGTCAGGGCGGTGGGGAGCGAATGGCGTCGCAATATGGCGCCGAGTTGCTAGGTGCCTTACCGCTCGATGGCCGAATTCGTGAAGAAGTGGATGGCGGGCGTCCGACCGTGGTCGCTGCGCCGGATAGCGCACGTGGCGAAGCGTATCTCGCCTTGGCCCGGCGTACGGCCGGTGAGTTAGCCCGTCGTTCGCGTGATCGCAGCGGGGCATTTCCGAAAATCATCGTAGAGGACACATGAGCATCAAGTCCGACCATTGGATCCGTCGCATGGCGGCCGAGCACGGCATGATCGAGCCCTTCGAGCCTGGCCAGGTTCGAAGCGTCGATGGGCAACGGATCGTCTCGTACGGGACCTCGAGCTATGGCTACGACGTGCGTTGCGCGCGCGAGTTCAAAATATTCACGAATATCAACTCGACCATCGTTGATCCGAAAGCATTCGATGAGAAAAGCTTCGTGGATGTCGACTCGGATGTCTGCATCATTCCGCCGAATTCGTTCGCATTAGCGCGCACGGTCGAGTATTTCCGTATTCCGCGCAGCACCCTCGTCGTTTGCCTCGGCAAGTCGACCTATGCGCGTTGCGGCATCATCGTCAACGTGACTCCGCTCGAACCTGAATGGGAGGGGCATGTCACGCTCGAGTTTTCAAACACGACGCCACTGCCTGCCAAGATTTATGCGAACGAAGGCGTTGCGCAGATGCTGTTCTTCGAGAGCGACGAGGTCTGTTCGACCTCGTACCGCGATCGTGGCGGCAAGTACCAAGGTCAGCGAGGCGTTACTTTGCCGAAGACTTGAGCGTCTTCAGATTCATCGCCCATTCGAGTTTCTCGCCGCGGCGTCGCTCGGCGCGAACGGGTACATAGCCCAGCGTCGGTGCATACCAAACTTTGGTCACACGATCCGATCCCACTCGGGCGCTCGACCAGATCACGGTGTCGATCGGACCTAGCGGTGTCGTGATGCGCTCGCGACCCCAGGCTCGATACTCGTAGGATTTGATTTCCTGTTTGTCCACCATCGCGTAGCGGGCCGGGTTTTTCCCTAAGCTCAACGCCCGCATCACCGCGATTTGCACGGACATCGGATCCTGCACGCCCGCCTCGATGGCCAGGTTCACGTCTCGGCCCTCGGCGAGCCCGCTGACTCTGCTGGCGGCATGATCAAAATTCAGCGCGATATCCTTATCGCGCGAGTCGGTACCATCGTCGGCGCGATACTGCAGTGGAATGACCACTTCATTATCGATGCGCAGTACGCTCGTCTGGGTGATCTCGCCGGGAAAAGCGAGTCGGAAAAGTCCCCGTGCCTCATTGCGAGATTCATATCGCCAACGATCGGCCGTCTCGCGCTCCAAGCTGAGGCTTGCCGTGCCTGCATTGAGACCGCGAAAGATGACTTCGTAGGACACGCTGAACGGAGCGAGCGGCACGCTGTCTGCACCCTGCGCATTCAGTGCGGCGCAGGCGAGAAGGCTAAGCGCAAACCGACGAGTGAATGATCCATGCATGGTCGATGCTCCGCCGTCGATTCAGTAATCGAAGCGGCGCTCCAAGGGTTCGACGAGTCGTTGGCCATCAAGTTCCGCGCCAGCGTCGGTTTGTCTCAACCGGCCTTGGGCGAGAAGTTCGATCGCCTCGGGATAAATCGTGTGCTCGATCCGTTGTACACGGCGCTGCAAAGAGGCTTCGTTGTCATCCGGACGCAGAGCTAAAACGCCCCGAAGGATGCGCGGCCCGCCGTCGAGCTCGGCGGTCACGAAGTGCACGGTGGCGCCGTGTTCCGTATCGCCCGCTTCGAGCGCCCGTCGGTGGGTGTGTAAGCCCCTATGTGCGGGTAGCAGCGATGGGTGGATGTTCAGCAGCCGACCCGCGAAGCCGCTCACGAAGTTCGCCGAGAGGATCCGCATGTAGCCAGCGAGGACGACCCAATCGGCTTTCGCCGCGCGAATCGCCTCGGCAAGACGCTCATCGAAAGATTCGCGCGATTCATCGGCGGTCGGGGTAACCAGCGTCGTGGGGATGCCGCGTTCGGAAGCTTTGGAAAGACCCGCCGCATCGGCGCGGTTGCTGATGACACACACCACATCCGCGTGCACCGTGCCCCGTCGGCACGCATCATCAATGGCCAGCATGTTGGAGCCGGCGCCCGAGATGACGACGACGAGTCTGGCGCGACTCACTCGATGACGACGTCGCCGTGTCCGGCTCGGACGTGTCCGATGATCGAGGCGGTTTCACCAGCTGCCCTCAACGTGGCGAGGGCGCGATCGGCTTCGGATGGGGACACGATGGCGATCATGCCGATACCGCAGTTGAAGGTGCGGTGCATCTCATCATCCGCGATGTTACCTGCGCGCTGTAACCACTCCCAGACGGCGCCTCGCTGCCAACTGTGGCGATCTAGCGTCACGCCGCAGCCTTCGGGTAGCACGCGCGGGATATTGTCGGTCAGTCCGCCGCCGGTGATGTGCGCAAAGCCGTGCACCGACACTGCTTTTGCCAAAGCCAGCATGGCCGGAACGTAGATGCGTGTCGGCACCAACAGCTGCTCGAACAGCGAGCCACCCTCGATAAAAGTAGAGGCATCTGCACCCGCGACCGAGATCAGCTTTCGGATCAAAGAATAGCCATTCGAGTGCGGACCGGAGGAGGCCATGCCGATCACGGCATCGCCGATAGCGACTTTGGAGCCATCGATGATGGCGTCTTTCTCGACGACACCGACGCAAAAGCCAGCGAGGTCGTAATCACCCTTGTGATACATACCCGGCATCTCGGCTGTTTCACCGCCGACGAGCGCGCAACCGGCGAGTCTGCATCCTTCGACAATGCCGGCGACCACTCGTTCGGCGACGTCGACTTCAAGTTTGCCCGTGGCGTAGTAGTCCAGAAAAAACAAAGGCTCTGCGCCTTGTACGGCCACGTCGTTGACGCACATGCCGACGAGATCGATCCCAATGCCGTCGTGATGACCGGTATCGATGGCTAAGCGCAATTTGGTGCCCACGCCATCGGTTCCCGATACGAGCACGGGACGCTTCCAACGATCGAGCGGTAACTCGACGAGAGCACCAAAACCACCAATGCCGGCGAGCACCTCAGGACGCGTCGCGCGCTTGACCAGCGGCTTGATGCGATCGACGAGTTCATCGCCAGCGTCGATATCGACACCGGCATCGCGGTAGGTCAATCCGGTGGGTTTCGCGGGTGTATTCATGAGCGCACGGGCTGAAAATTCTCGTGTGATATTGTACGACGTTCCGATTATGTCGTTGCGAATATCCACATCGAAAATGCCTCTACGCACACTGCTGGGTGCTCTGCTGTGCTGCGCCGTCGTGTCGGCACCGCTGTCGGCGACACAGAAAGTACTAGTCGGCGAGATCAGCATTCGCTCGAGCGAAGAGGCGGCGAATCCGCAGGCGATGCGGGCCGCCATCGTTCGCGCCACTGGCGACCGTCGGGCTGCCGACGATCCGGTCTATCAGTCGTTGATCGCCGATGCCGATCGATACGTTCAGATTCGGCGCCCTGCCACGAGCACGTCGCCTGCTCGTATCACCCTCGATAGCGCGGCCATCGAACGCGCCATCGACAAGTTGGGTCGCCCCCGCTGGGTTAGCGAACGACCGTTGGTGCTGGGTGTGATTCTGTCCGCGCCACGCGGGGCTGATCCGGCACGGGTGCGGGAGGCGTTGGAGATAGCCGCCGAGCAGCGAGGGCTGCCGCTGCGCTTGAGCTCAGCTGCCGCCGCTGGGTTACGCACGGATGACCCTCCCTCGACCGTCGCTCTGCTGGATGCGGCGCGCCGAGCAGGCGCGGACATGACCTTGGTTGGCGAGGCGGACGGATCGGACTGGCAGTGGACCTTGGTCGATGCCAGTACGAGTACGGTTTTTCCAGGTGAGGTCACTGCGGGTATCGAAGGCACGGCGGACGTGCTCGCCTTGGCATCGCAGTCGGTGTTGTCGCAGCCGCTCGCGGTCACGCGCTTGCGGATTTCCGGGCTTGTGTCGCTCAAGGAGCACTTGGCAGTCGAGCGTGCGCTCGCAGCGCTGATCGGCGTCAAGCAGGTGGAGGTTCTGGAGGTTGGGGCGCGTTCGGCTTTGTTCGAGGTGTCTTCAGCGGGTGGTGAGCGCGTTTTGATCGATGCGCTCAAAGCGAATGCCAAGCTCGTACGTGAAGGCGGTAGTCGAGATCCGCTGATATATCGCTACGTGCCATGAGTTGGGATCGAAGATGACTCTGTGGCGCCATCTTCCGAATGCGATCTGCATAGCGCGCATTTTTTTGACGCTGCCGATCGTATTGGCCTTAGAGCAGGGGCAGTATGGTTTGGCCTTAGGCCTGTTTGCGGTCGCGGCCGTATCCGATGGAATCGACGGTTATCTTGCGAAGCGATTCGGTTGGATCAGCGAGCTCGGTAAGTTCCTTGACCCACTGGCCGACAAGATATTGCTGGTCAGCGTTTTTCTCGCCTGCGTGTGGCAGGAACTCGTTCCTGTTTGGTTGGCGGCAGCGGCGATCGCTCGCGATGTGCTGATCTCGACAGGTTCACTCGTCTTCCGTCTTTGGTTCGGCGAATTGCGTGGTAAGCCAACCTGGATTTCAAAGATCAACACCACATTGCAATTGTTGGTGTTGGTCGGGTCGATCATCCAGGCGGGCTGGTGGGTGATTTGGCCGGATGTCTTTGGTGCATTGATGGTGGCGACGTTGGTCACGACCGTGTGGTCGGGCGCCGATTATGTCGCGCGGTTTTTCATTCGCGCTTGGTCACAGCCGGCGGTGACGGACTGATGCAACAGTTACCGCTCGGTGTGTCGATACAGGACCGCGCCACATTCGCTTCCTTTTATCCGGGTCCCAATCCAATGGCCGTCGAACGTTTACGTTCGATCGCCTACGGCGATCGCGGTGTGATTTGGCTGTGGGGCGCCAAGGGCAGCGGTCGCAGTCATCTCTTGCAAGCCGCCTGCGCCGCAGCGGGTGCGCGGCGTGCCGCGTATCTGCCATTGCGTGAACTCGGTGAAGCGGCCACGGGTTTTCTCAGCGATGTTCGGTTGCTCGATCTGCTTTGCATCGATGACATCGGCTGCCGTATTGGTCATCGTGATTTTGAGCTGGCACTCTTTTCCGCCTATCGCAGCTTGGAAGAGCGCGGTGGCGGGCTGATTGTGGCGGCCGATCAGGCGCCGGTTGGTTTGAACTGGGTGCTGGCCGATATCCGCTCGCGATTCGGTGCCGCCGAGATTTTTCAGTTGAAGGCACTCGATGACGAGGGTGAGCGAGAGGCCTTGCGCTTGCGCGCCGCATCGCGCGGGCTGGATCTTCCCGAAGAAACGGCTCGCTATCTCTTGCGGCGATTTCCTCGCGATATGAGCACGCTCGGTCGATTGCTCGATGAGATCGACCTCGCTTCGCTGTCAGCGCAGCGACGCCTCACCGTGCCCTTCGTGAAATCTATCCTCGGCGAGTCTTGAGCGCGCGCGCGAGCGTTGCAATGCGCTCGCCTTGAGCGCGAGCTAAAGCGCGCTCGTGCTCCGTCAACTGGGCGGTTTGCCCATGGGGCGTGAAATGCGTTGCGCCGTAGGGTGTGCCACCACTGCGAGTGTCTGCGAGGGCGCGCTCCGAGTAGGGAATACCGGCGATCACCATACCGTGATGCAGTAGCGGCACGAGCATCGTCAGCAAGGTGCTCTCTTGACCGCCGTGCAAGCTGCTGCTGCCACCGAAGACACCGGCGGGCTTGCCGCTGAGCGCGCCTTCGGCCCACAAGGTGCTCGTTCCATCGAGAAAGTGTTTCATCGCCGCCGACATGTTGCCAAAGCGCGTTGGGCTACCGAGCAACAATCCATCGCAACGACGAAGATCTTCATGGGAAACCCACGGAGCACCCGAATCCGGTACGGCGACGACCGGTCGTTCGCTTTCGGCAGAGACAGCGGGAACACGACGCAGGGTCGCAATGACGCCATCGACCGACTCGACACCGCGACAAAGGTGGCGAGCGAGTTCGGCCGTCGCCCCGTGACGAGAGTCAAATACGACGAGAACTTCGATGCTCAAAGGGGGGCTCATCAGCGAGTTTCTCGGCGAGCCGTTTCGAGTCGATCGATCACTTCGGCGAGCGGCCAAGCTTCGTTGTCGCTCGCGCGTCGATGTCGATACTCGAGTGCGCCAGCCTCGATGCCGCGATCGGAGATGACGACGCGATGCGGTATGCCAATCAGCTCCGTATCTGCGAATTTCACGCCGGGTCGTGCATCGCGATCATCGAGTAGGACCTCGAAGCCGCGTTGCTGAAGTTGCGCGTAAAGCTGCTCGGCAAGCTCCGCCACTTTCGGCGATTTGGCTGCATTCAGCGGCACCAAAACGACATCGAACGGCGCGATCGGTGCCGGCCAAATGATCCCCGCTGCGTCGTGGTTCTGCTCGATTGCTGCCGCGACGATACGAGTGACACCGATGCCGTAGCAGCCCATGAACATCACGACGGGTTTGCCGGCCTCATCGAGAACACTCGCTTGCATCGCCTCGCTGTATTTTTTGCCGAGCTGAAAGATGTGGCCGACTTCAATGCCACGACGAATGCGCAAAGTACCGCTACCGCCAGGGCTCGGATCTCCAGCGACGACGTTGCGTAGATCCGCCGCCGTCGGCTCTGGTAAATCGCGGCCCCAGTTGGCGCCGCTGAAATGATGGCCAACTTCGTTCGCGCCGCAGACGAAATTCGCCGCAGCGAGCGCTGCGTGATCCGCATACAGTGGGCACTTCAGTCCGATCGGGCCGAGATAACCCGGCTCGCACCCGGTGGCGGCGACAACCGCCTCCGGCGCGGCCATCCGTAGCGGGTTTGCAACGCCGGGCAGTTTTTGAGCCTTGATCGCATTGAGTTCGTGATCGCCGCGAACAACCAGTGCAATCACGCCGCCATCGGTCGATTCGACCAGCAACAACTTGATGCATTGCTGTGGCGAGACCTTCAAAAATTCCGCCACTTCCTCGATGGTGCGTTTGTTCGGTGTGGCAACTTTAGTCAGCGTGGCCGTGGCTGCCGGACGTGGTGCCGACGGGGCCAGCGCCGGAGCCAGTTCGAGGTTCGCCGCGTAGTTGTCCGCGCCATCGGAGACGGCAATGGCGTCTTCACCCGAGTCCGCAAGTACCTGGAATTCTTCGGAGGCCGTGCCGCCGATCGAACCGGTGTCGGCTTTGACCGGTCGGAACTCGAGGCCCATGCGCGTGAACATGCGATTGTAGGCCTCGCGCATCGCATCGTAGCCTTCCTGCAGCGACTCCTGCGTGGCGTGGAAGGAGTAGGCATCTTTCATGATGAACTCGCGGCCGCGCATCACGCCAAAGCGAGGGCGAATCTCGTCGCGGAACTTCAACTGAATTTGATAGAAGTTCGCCGGCAACTGCCGATAGCTCTTCAATTCTCGACGGGCGAGATCCGTGATCACTTCTTCGTGAGTCGGACCGATAACGAAGTCGCGCTGATGACGATCCTTCAGGCGCAGCAGTTCGGGACCGTACTGCTCCCAGCGTCCTGATTCCTGCCAGAGCTCCGCGGGTTGCACGGCGGGCATCAGTACCTCGAGTGCGCCGGCGCGATCCATTTCCTCGCGGATGATGTTCTCGACTTTGCGCAGCGTACGCAGTCCGAACGGAGTCCAGGTGTAGATGCCGGCCGCGAGCCGGCGGATCAGCCCCGCACGCAGCATCAGCTGGTGACTGACGACCTCGGCTTCGGACGGGGTTTCCTTGACGGTATTGATGGGGTATCGGGACCAACGCATGGAGAGCTGCTACTCGGGTGGCGATTCAGGTGCGCCATGTTACGGATGCGGAGATTGTCCCGAAAGGTTTCGACCCCTATGATGAGGTGGTTTTTATCTCGCGGAGCTGTGGCCAGCCTTGAATTCCGACTCGACATCCACCCCACAGCCCCTGCCGCCGGTCCGGCGCGGGGTGTTTCTGCTCCCCAACATCCTCACCACCGGGTGTCTTGCCTGCGGTTTCTTCGCTATCGTATCGGCCATCCACGGTGACTTTGCTCGTGCCGGGCAGGCGATTTTCGTCGCCATGGTGTTCGACGGCCTCGATGGTCGTGTTGCACGATGGACCCGCACCGAGAGCGTCTTTGGCAAGGAGTTCGATAGCCTCGCCGATATGGTGTCTTTCGGCGTTGCGCCGGCGCTCGTCGCGTATCAGTGGGGCGTCGCCGCCATCGCCGAGTACGGTAGCGGGTGGGGGCGTTTCGGGTGGATCGCGTCTTTCTTCTACGCTGTCTGCGCTGCGCTGCGATTGGCTCGATTCAACGCGCGCGCCGCAACCGCCGATAAGCGCTATTTCGAGGGTCTGCCGAGCCCATCGGCAGCCGGACTCGTCGCCGCGTTCGTTTGGTTCTCGAGCGAATGGCTGGAGCCGAATCTCGCGGGCCTCGCGCTGTCGTTTGGCGTGTGTGCTCTGGCCGGCGTGCTGATGATCTCGGCGATTCCATATCAGAGCATCAAGCAGATCGACTGGAATGCGCGAGTGAAGTTTTTCTACTTCGTGATCGTGCCGCTGTCGTTAGCGCTCGTCGTGGCAAATCCGCCGCCGATGCTCTTGTTGCTGTTCACTTGTTACGTGTCGCTCGCGCCGTTGATGTGGCTGTGGCGGAAGCTGCGGCGTTCCGTCGGAGCATGATCGACCCGCAGCGTCGCGCCGCGTATCTGGAGGCTCTGGGCATCGATCGATGGGTGGCCCGGCAACCTGCGGCTGCACCGGATCGCGAGGCGATCGCCTCGCTACCGCCGAATCCCGTTGATGGCGAAAGCCGCTGGAACGAATTGCAGCGCTGTATAGCCGATTGCACGCGTTGCGAATTACATCGCTCGCGCACCCAAACCGTTTTCGGGGTCGGTGATCCGAGAGCGAAGTGGATGGTCGTCGGTGAGGCGCCCGGAGCCGAGGAAGATCGCCGGGGCGAGCCGTTTGTGGGTGCCGCCGGTCAATTGCTGAATGCCATGCTGGCCGCCATCGAGTTGCCACGCGAGAGCGTGTTCATCGCCAACGTTCTGAAATGTCGGCCGCCGGAAAATCGCGATCCTCGACCAGATGAGGTGACCGAGTGCTTGCCTTATCTGCATCAGCAAATCGCACAGGTGTCGCCGCGTATTTTGCTGGCGTTCGGTCGCTTCGCCGCCCAGAACCTGCTCGGTACTGACGCCACGCTCGCCAAGCTTCGTGGTGCCGTACATCGTTACGGCCCCAATCAAATTCCCGTGATCGTCACTTACCATCCGGCGTATCTACTGCGAACGCCGGGCGATAAGCGAAAAGCGTGGGAAGATTTGAAATTGGCGCGACGCGTGTTCGCCGAGTTGCCAGCGGAGGCTTGATGTCGAGCCTGCCACGTGAGGTTTTGGAGGCTGCCGCTGCTGCGCCTTTTGTCATCAGGCGCATGGTCGAGGCTGACGTGCCTAAGGTCGCTGAATCGGAGCGACTGGGTTACGCCTTCCCGTGGAGCGAGGGGATCTTTCGCGATTGCATTCGAGCGGGCTATCACTGTCGTGTGATGGAGGTAGACGAGCAGTTCGCGGGCTACGCGGTACTCAGTACGGGTGCCGGCGAAGCGCACGTGCTTAACGTCTGCATCCGACCCGAATACCGTTTTCGTGGGCTGGGTCGTCGCATGATGGAGCACCTGTTCGATGTGGCGCGCGCCTGCGGCACGCAGGATTTATTTCTCGAAGTGCGACCGAGCAATGTGACTGCCGTTCGACTTTACCAGTCGCTTGGTTTGCAGCAGGTCGGGTTACGGCGCGGTTACTATCAAGCCGAACAGGGGCGGGAAGACGCCATCGTGATGCGGCTGTCTTTACAGCCCCGATAGGCGACAATAACCGCCATGAAACTTAGCGACGAAGTCGCGCGGCGTCGTACGTTCGCGATTATCTCTCACCCTGACGCCGGCAAGACGACGCTCACCGAAAAACTGTTGTTGTTCGGCGGTGCCATCCAGTTAGCCGGTACCGTGAAGGGTCGCAAGGCCGCGAGGCACGCGACGTCCGATTGGATGCGGCTTGAGCAGCAGCGCGGTATCTCGGTGACCTCGTCGGTCATGCAGTTTCCGTATAACGACTGCATCGTCAATTTGCTCGATACGCCGGGTCACGAAGACTTTTCTGAGGATACCTATCGTACGTTGACCGCCGTCGACTCGGCCTTGATGGTCATCGACTGCGCCAAGGGTGTCGAAGAACGTACGATCAAGTTGATGGAAGTCTGTCGATTGCGTGACACACCGATCATGACGTTCATCAATAAGCTCGATCGTGAAGGCCGCGCGCCGATCGAGTTGCTCGATGAGATCGAGAAGGTTCTCGGCATTGCGACTGCGCCGATCACCTGGCCGATCGGCATGGGGCGAGATCTTAAGGGGATCTATCACCTCATCGAAGATCGTATCTACGTCTACGAAGCGGGTGAGAAGGGACGTGTGGGTGAGAACATCGTCATCGAGGGCTTACACAGTCCAGCAGGGCGAGAGTTACTCGGTGTCGCTGCGAGTGCTTATGACGACGAGATCGAACTCGTCAAAGGGGCGACTCAAAGCTTCGATATCGATGCCTACCGTGCCGGCAAGCAGACACCGGTATTTTTCGGCTCGGCCATTTCGAATTTCGGCGTTGAGGAGTTGTTGAAAGCGTTCACTCGCGATGCGCCAGGCCCACTACCGCGCGAGACTCGCCAGCGCAGCGTGCAGCCCCAAGAAGAAAAGCTCACCGGATTCGTCTTCAAGATTCAGGCGAACATGGATCCGATGCACCGCGATCGAATCGCGTTTCTGCGCCTTTGTTCGGGCAAATACACCAAAGGCATGAAGATGCACCATGTTCGACTTGGCAAAGATGTCCGAGTCGCTGATGCTTTGACCTTTCTCGCTTCTGATCGGTCAGCCGCTGAGGATGCGTACGCGGGCGATATCATCGGTTTGCATAATCACGGCACGATCAATATCGGCGATTCTTTCACTGAGGGGGAGAAGCTCGGCTTCACGGGTATCCCAAATTTCGCGCCGGAAATGTTTCGGCGCGCCGTACTCAAAGATCCACTCAAGATGAAAGCGCTATCCAAAGGTCTTGGTCAGCTTTGCGAGGAGGGCGCAACCCAGTTGTTTCGTCCGTTACGCAATAACGATCAGATCTTGGGGGCGGTCGGTCAGTTGCAGTTCGAAGTCGTCGCGTTTCGTCTACAGGACGAATATGCGGTGCAATGTGCGTTCGAGCCGATCGGCGTGCAGACGGCGCGCTGGATACAGTGTGATGACGCCAAGAAGCTCGAAGAGTTTCGCCAGAAGGCCTACGATCACCTTGCAGTAGATCACAGCGGGGCACTCGTATATCTTGCTCCCTCGCGGGTCAATCTCGAGCTCACCATCGAGCGTTGGCCTGGTATCGTCTTCCGCGAGACGCGCGAGCAGGCACATTAATCATGACGAGCCCGTACAAGCGCCGCGACACTGTTTCCTGGGCGCTGTACGACTGGGCGAACTCCGCGTTTGCAACCACCGTGCTTGCGGGGTTCTTCCCAGTCTTCTTTCAACAGTTCTGGAGCACGGGAGTCGACCCTACCGTTAGCACCTCCCGCTTGGGTCTCGCCAACGGGATCGCGGGAATCATCGTCGCTTTGCTTGCCCCGATCCTTGGGGCTTTTGCGGATCGAACCGCGGGGCGCAAGGCTCAGCTCGTCTTGTTTAGTTCGATTGGGGTGGCGGGTACCGCTGCGTTGTCCTTCGTTGGGCAGGGCGAGTGGGGTTGGGCCGCCGCCTGTTTCATCGTCGCGGGGATCGGCTTCAACGCGGGTAACATTTTTTACGACGCGCTGTTGCTGGATGTCGCCTCCGAGCGCGAGCTCGATACGGTGTCTGCTTTCGGCTACTCGATGGGTTATCTCGGCGGCGGCCTCTTGTTTGCGTTCAACGTGTTGATGACCCTCAAGCCTGAATGGTTCGGGTTGTCTGGGCCTGCTGAGGCTGTGCAGTGGTCGTTTTTGAGTGTTGCTGTTTGGTGGTTCGTATTCACACTTCCACTCGCTCGTTATGTGCGCGAGAAGCCCGGTCAGAACGCAGCCGAGTCGTTGTGGACTTCATTGATGGCGGGCTTGCGTGAGCTCGGGCAAACCCTGAGACGAATCCGTGCACATCGGGACATCTCGCTGTTCCTGTTGGCTTACTGGCTCTACATCGATGGGGTTCATACCATCTACACCATGGCAGTCGACTATGGCGTTGCGCTCGGCTTGCCCAGCTCAAGTCTGCTCGCCGCCTTATTGCTGACCCAGTTCGTAGCTTTCCCCTCGGCGCTCTTGCTCGGCTGGGTGGGGAATCGGATTGGCCCCAAGCGTGGCATCCTGATTTGCATTGGCGTTTATTTGGCTGCCACGCTTTATGCCTATTTTTTAGATTCCGTCACCGAATTCTTTGCTCTCGCTATCGTGGTGGGTTTGGTTCAAGGCGGCGTGCAGAGTCTGTCGCGCTCGTTCTTCGGCAGATTGATACCCGAAGGCAAGGGTGGTGAGTTTTTCGGCTTCTACAACATGATGGGCAAGTTCGCGAGTTTCATCGGGCCGCTGCTGATAGCGGCGGTGGCTTACGGCACGGGCAACTCTCGTCTCTCCATCACTTCGCTGGTCATTTTGTTTTTGGTGGGTGGACTCCTCTTGTGGCGAGTCCCCGAGGCACGTAAATCCGCATGAGTAGTCGATTTCCGAAAACCCCCGTCGAAGTCCCGCAGGTTCGAAGTTGGTGGCGCCGGCCCTTTGGAATCTTGGGGCTGTGGCTCATGGGGTGGCGTATCGAAGGCAATTTCCCGAGGACATCCAAGTTCGTCGTGATTGTCGCACCGCATACGTCGAACTGGGATTTCGTCGTGGGCATCCTCACTTACTTCGCGCTGAGTCTCGACGCCAACTGGATGGCCAAGCACACGGCATTGAAGGGACCGTGGGGGCCGCTCGGTCGCTACCTCGGTGCCGTGGCAGTTGATCGGCGCCAGGCGGGCAACGTTGTTCAGGCCTCAAGTGCCGAGTTCGCTAGGCGAGACAAGATGATGCTGGTCATAGCGCCGGAAGGAACTCGTAGTCCCGTACCCGAGTGGAAGAAGGGGTACCACCACATCGCGCTGGCAGCGGGGGTGCCGATCGTTCCGGTAGCGCTCGATTTTGCACAGCGACGAGTGTTGATCGGTGATGCCCTCATGCCCGGCGCGGATTACGATGCGGATTATTCACGTCTGAAAGCTTTCTTCCGCTCTGAGATGGCGCGCCATCCCGAAAATTTCGGCTGAGGAAAGTCTCGCTCAGAGAAGCTGTCGCGACGAATCAGGCTTGAGTCTTCGACGGCAGTGCCGCAGGCACGGTCCAAGTCGCCGGGTCGAGATGGAAGCTGTCGCGCAACAGCACATATAGCAACGGATGCCGTCGCTGCAGTTCCTGCGAGCGCTCGAAGAAAAACTCGGCAGAGACGGCGAGAAACTCCGTGAGGTCTTCAGCGCCGTACGGGTCGAGCAGCGTTTCTTCGCCGCGATCGACCGCGGCGCGTAATTCCTCGAGGCAGGTTTCCAGTGCCGCACGAGCGGCCGGATCACCGCCAGGGCGCGTATGTTCGAGAAAGTGAGTAAATTCGTGGATGACGACGTTGTAGCCGTCTTGGCGTCGTGCGGACTCGAGTACATCCTTCCATGACAAGACGATGCGATCCGCCTCGATGGCCTGACCGGAGAGCGTTTGATAACCCTCCGTGACGACGCCTGTATCTTCGTCTTCTATAGCTTCTTCAACGACAAACTCGTCGCGATGAATCGTGATGCCATGGAGATCGTCAAACGGGTACTCGGCGTTGCCCAGAGTGATCAAGCAGGCTTGAGCGCCGATCAAGACGCGCATCTCTTCGGTGACGACGAGTTCATGCGCACCGGTGAACGGAACCCGCTCAAGGAAATGATCCAATCGTTCGAGCAGGGTGGCTTTCTCTGAGTCTGGGAGTCGCTGCCAAAGGGGCCAGTCGCGCTCGAGCAAGTTTGCCCAGCGCCGTGCTCGCGAGTCTGCGGATTCTCGAGCCTGACCACCGCGCTTCTTGCGCAGATGCCACCAAGCCGCCGCGATGAGGACGAGTAGCAGAATCAGCAGCAGGCGCGCCATTTTCGAGGGGCTCCGCTACTTCAACAGCGCCCGTACTCGCTGTAACTGCGAGTCGATGCTGGCCAGCGTGCTTTCGAAGTCGGCAACCCGGCCTTGCTCTTGTGCCACCACTTCGGGCGGCGCGTTGCGGACGAAGTTTTCGTTGGCGAGTTTGTTGCGCGCCTTCTGAATCTCGTCTCGAGTCTTGGCTGCACGTTTTTCGAGTCGCGTCACTTCCGCCTGCGGATCGATGAGACCTTCCATCGGAACCATCGCGCGCATCTCACCGATAACGGCAAGTGCCGAGGGAGGTGCAATCTCGCCATCGGAGAGTTCGCGCAAAGACTCTAAACCCGCAAGGCGCGCGAGGTAGGATCGTTGGGAGTCGATACGGCGGCGATCGTCCGCATTCGCATTCTCGATGAGCACGGCGAGTTTGCGTGCGGGGCTGATATCCATCTCACCACGAATCTGACGGATCCCGAGGACGAATGACTTGATCCACGTGACGTCGGCCTCGGCATCCGTATCAGCCGCGAATCGGTTGTCTGCTGGCCAACTTGCCGTCATGAGTGTGCCGCCGCGTGTGGTTGCCGTGCCGGCAAGTGGCGCTACTCGCTGCCAGATTTCTTCGGTAATGAAGGGCATCAGCGGATGCAGAGCGCGCAGCAAGGATTCGAGCACCTGGACGAGCGTGCGACGAACTGCTCGTTTGGCAGCCGCGCTGCTCTGGTCTGACTGCAGTATTGGCTTGGCGAGCTCAAGGTACCAATCGCAGAACTCGTACCACGTGAACTCGTAAAGCGCTGAGGCAGCGTAATCGAAACGATAGTCCGCGAAGGCTTGATCAACTTCGCGAAGCGTGTGTCCGAGCCTCGAGACGATCCAGCGATCGACAACACCCGGGCTGATCTCGCCGCTCAAGAGCTCGGGATCGAGCGGCTTGCCCGTCTCGTCCTCGAGCATGAGTAGCACGAAGCGCGACGCGTTCCAGAGCTTATTGCAGAAGTTGCGATAACCACCGACTCGTGCGAGATCGAAACGAATGTCGGCGCTCTGTGTCGCGAGCGAGGCGAAAGTGAAGCGTAGTGCGTCGGTGCCGTGTGACTCGATACCGTCCGGAAACGCTTTGCGGGTGGCTTTCTCGATGGAAGGCGCAAGTCGGGGCTGCATCAGGCCCGTGGTTCGTTTGCGAACCAAGTCCTCGAGTGCGATTCCGTCGACGATATCGAGCGGGTCTAGCACGTTGCCCTTAGACTTCGACATCTTCTGGCCTTCCGAATCGCGCACGAGGCCGTGCACATACACCTCGCGGAAGGGCACATCACCCATGAACTTCATGCCCATCATGATCATGCGGGCGACCCAGAAGAAGATGATGTCGAATCCCGTGACGAGAACCGAGGTTGGGTAGAAGCGCTGGAGCTCTTGCGTGGACTGGGGCCAACCTAAAGTTGAAAATGGCCACAGTGCCGACGAGAACCACGTATCCAGAACATCCTCGTCTTGCTTCAGGATGAGGTCGGGCGAGAGTGCATGTTTCGCGCGCACTTCGGATTCGGAACGACCGACATAGATGCGTCCCTCAGCGTCGTACCAAGCGGGAATGCGATGTCCCCACCAAAGTTGACGGCTGATACACCAATCCTTGATGTTGCGCATCCATTCGAAATACGTGCGCGACCAGTTCTCCGGTACGAACTTGATTTTTCCCGAGGTCACCGCTTCCACGGCCGGCTCCGCGAGGGGCGCGATTTTGACGTACCACTGATCCGTCAAATAAGGCTCGATCACCGAACCTGATCGATCACCGCGCGGAACCATCAACTTGTGTTTGTCGATACGCTCGAGCAGGCCTTGTTCGGTCAGCTTTTCGATAATTCGAGCGCGTGCCTCGAAGCGATCGAGACCCTGCAGGTCGGACGGCGCGTTCTCGTTGATTTTGGCGTCGGGTGTAAAGACGTTGATGACAGCGAGATGGTGTCGCTGCCCAACTTCGTTATCGTTGAAGTCGTGGGCAGGCGTGATCTTCACGCAGCCTGAGCCAAACTCAGGATCGACGTAGGTGTCACCGATGATTGGGATCGTTCGATCGGTCAACGGCAGCCGCAATTGTTGGCCGATGAGGTGTCGGTAGCGCTCGTCATCCGGGTGAACGGCAACGGCGGTATCGCCGAGCATCGTTTCAGGGCGCGTCGTTGCAACGATCAGATGGCCGCCACCCTCGGCGAGGGGATAGCGCAGATGCCAAAGGGATCCTTCTTCCTCGCTACTCAAGACTTCGAGGTCGGAAACGGCCGTTTGCAGGACCGGATCCCAATTCACCAAACGCTTGCCGCGATAGATGAGCCCCTCGTCATAGAGGCGCACGAAAACTTCGGTAACGGTCTCGGAGAGACCCTCGTCCATCGTAAAGCGATCGCGTGACCAGTCGACCGAAGCGCCGAGACGACGCATCTGCCGAGCGATCGTGCCACCCGATTCGCCTTTCCATTTCCAGACGCGCTCGATGAAAGCGTCTCGCCCGAGCGCAGCACGGCTTAATCCTTCACCTTCGAGTTGGCGCTCGACCACCATCTGTGTGGCGATACCCGCATGATCGGTGCCTGGCTGCCATAGCGTCGCTTCGCCCCGCATGCGGTGGTAGCGCGTCAGGGCATCCATGATGGTGTCCTGAAACGCATGACCCATATGCAAAGTGCCCGTCACGTTGGGTGGCGGAATGACGATGCAATAGCCGGGGCCAACGCCCGCAGGAGCGAAGAGGCCTGATGATTCCCATCGCTCGTAGATGCGCCGTTCGATGTCAAGCGGCGAGTAGGATTTATCCATCGCAGTAAGTTAGCGGCGTGCGCGGCGCAGCAAGAAGTCCGACAGCAGGGCGACCGGTCGACCGGTGCTGCCCTTGGCAGCGCCACCGACATACGTTGAGCCCGCGATATCCATGTGAGCCCAACGCAGACCTTCGGTGAACTTACCGAGGAAGGCTGCCGCCGTGATGGCACCACCGTCGCGACCTGCGACATTCGCCATATCGGCAAAGTTGCTGCGCAGTTGTTCGCCGTATTCCTCTGTGAGCGGCATCTGCCAGGCTCTATCGTCCGCTCGCACGCCGGACTCGACGAGTTCCGCCGCCAGCTTGTCATCGTTGGTCATGACACCCGTGTGGTGATGACCCAGTGCGATGACGCAAGCGCCCGTGAGCGTTGCGATATCGATGACCGCTTGTGGCTTGAAGCGACGCGAGTAGTGCAGGGCATCGCACAGGATCAACCGTCCCTCGGCATCGGTATTGAGGATTTCAACCGTGAGGCCCGCTGCACTCGTGACGATATCGCCCGGTTTGATCGCTTTGCCACTCGGCATGTTTTCGCAGGTTGGAACGAGGCCGACGACATTCAAGTTGAGACCGAGTTCGGCAACGACCGACATCATGCCGATCACGGTTGCCGCGCCCGACATGTCGAATTTCATCTCGTCCATGGCACCCGGATCTTTGAGCGAGATGCCGCCGGTGTCGAAGGTGATGCCCTTGCCGACGAGCACAACCGGTGCGCGTGCGGCGCGCGGCGCCTTGTATTCGATCACGATGAACTTGGGGGGCTCGTCGCTACCGCGAGTCACGGCCAAGAAGCAGCCCATCTTCTCATCGCGAATCTCCGCTTCATCGAGCACGCGAACTTTGACGCGCTCGTGTTTGGCGGCTAACGCGAGCGCCTGCTCGGCGAGATAGGTGGGTGTACAAACGTTACCCGGCAGATTGGCGAGATCCCGCATCAGCTTGGCTCCGTTAGCGGAGGCGAGGCCATGCGCGATACCGCGTCGCGCCGCGGCGGCTGATGTCGTGCGAACCCCAGCGAACTTGAGGCTCTCGAGTGCGGGAGGCGGCGCCTTCTTGCCCGACTTCAAATCGTTGACGCGATACAGGGCTGCGCGCGCCGTTTCGACTGCTGAGCGACTGTAGAGGTAGTCATCGAGTTCGCGCGTGGCGGGCCGGGTCAGGGCAATCGCGGCAGAGCGCACTCTCGTCTTCGCGAGAGCGGTCACCGCTGCCGCCAGTGCCTTACGCCAGTGCCGACGGGACACTTCCAGCTTGCCTTGACCGACGAGCAACAGTCGCGAGCACTTGAGTCCGCGAAACGCAGGGAGCAGCACGGTCTCGCCGAGCCGTCCGGCAAAGTCACCGTGCGCCAGGTAGCGCATCAGAGCGCCACCGCTCTTTCGATCGACCGCCACGCCGAGCGGCGACAGGGCGCCTGAGTCGTGTACGCCGAGAACTAAGCAATCGACTGCAGTTTGGGCGGGGTTGCTGGTGAGTATGTCGAACTTCATCTGGGGATCTCCAAAGTCGAGTCGGCCGGGTGCAGCCGTGCACCACGAGGCCCTGCAAGTAACGTAACATTCTAGCGTTTTTCTGCGGGGCCTGACCGTGATCCCGACGCTATCGCGCTACATTCTTCGAGAGACCGTCGGCAGTTGGCTGGCGGTAACGGCTGTGTTGACGGTCATCTTGCTGACCAATCAACTCGGCGTCGTCTTGGCGCGCGCGGCAGAGCAAGGCTTTCCGCCGGATGTGGTGCTGACACTGGTCGGTCTCGGGACGGTACAGAACATCTCGGTCCTGCTGCCGATTGGGCTGTTACTGGGTGTGATGCTCGCGCTTGGACGGCTCTATCACGACAGTGAAATGACGGCGATGCAGGCTTGTGGGGTGTCGGGGCGGCACACCTGGCTTCCCGTGTTGTTGATTGCGATCGTCTGCGCCTCTGCGGTCGGCATTCTGACTTCGTTCGTCGGGCCGATGGCGATGGCGAAGATCCAGCAAGTTCGCAGCGAGGCGTTGCGAGATGGGGAATTCTCGCCGATCACGGCGGGGCGATTCCGCAGCTTCGGCGGCGGCACGATCGTGCTGTATGCGGAGACTCTGGATGCCAGCGGAATGCTGGGCAGGGTATTCATTCAGCGCGATAACGACGGTCGCCAGGAAATCGTCCTCGCAGATCGAGGCCGACATACGATTTCTACAGATGGTCGCTTGCATTTGTTGACGCTGTATTCCGGCGAGCGCATTGAGGGTATCCCGGGTTCGGCTGAGCTTCGGCGCGTGCGTTTCGAGCAAAGCGTGATCCCCGTCCAGATTCCCGAAGCCTTGCTCGCACCGCCTCGGCTAGAAGCACAACCCTTCTTCAAATTGCTGCAATCGAAAGACCGTAACGCGATTGCCGAATGGCAATGGCGTGTTGCCGCCCCGGTGATGGTGTTGGTGCTCGCGATGTTGGCGATACCGCTTGCCCGTCTGCGTCCGAGACAAGGGCGCTACGCTCGAATTTGGCTCGGTGTCGTACTGTATTTCGTCTACTTCAGTCTCATATCGGCCGCTCGTGTTTGGATCGAAAAAGGACTGACGCCCGCGTGGATCGGACTTTGGTGGGTGCATCTGGTGGTCTTGGGCGCCACGTCGCTCGTACTGATGTTGCCGGTGTGGCGTGCGCGTTGGCGGCATCGAGGCGTGGCGGTATGAACCCCTTGCTCGGTGTACTAGATCGGTACGTGATGCGCGCGGTGCTGTCGGGTGTCGCCATGGTTGCCGCCGTTCTCGCCTCGCTCGGGACGTTGTTTCTCGTGATCGGACAGCAGAACGATATTGGTGTCGGCAACTACACGGCCGCTAGCGCAGCCGTATTCGTGCTGCTGAGCTTGCCGCAGCAGATCTGGGATCTTTTGCCCATTAGCGCCTTGATTGGTGCGCTGCTCGGCCTTGGCAATCTCGCTCGGGGCAGCGAGCTGACGGTGATGCGAGCAGCGGGCTGGTCGGTTTGGCGCGTGTCCCGTGGTGTGGCGGCCGCAGGGGTGGTTTTATTGATGGTCGCCATCATCTTAGGGGAGTGGCTGGCGCCGCCGATGCAACAGTTGGCCAAGCAGCAAAAGACATTGCAGAAGATGGCAGGTCAGGGCGGCGGGACGCTCGGTGCCACTTGGGTCCGTGATGGGCGACTACTCATCAGCATCGAACGTCGCGGCGGCGGCGATGGTTATGGTGGTGTGGCTTTGTTCGAGTTGGATGAGGGAAATCGGCTGCGGTCGATGGCGCGGGCAACCTCCATCAAGTTCGATCAGGAGGGTCGATGGTTACTAGGTCAGTACGCTGAGACCGCTCTCACGAGCGATACGCTGGTAACAGCGCGCCGAAGCGTCTCTGAGCCTTTCTTGTCCAAACTGAGCGCGGATTTCTTTGGTGATGCAGCCAGTGCGCCGGATCAGATGTCGACGCTCGCGGTCTGGCGGGTTGTCATGCATTTGCGTGCGAATGGTCTTGATGATCGTGAGCCTCTCTTCGCATTCTGGTCGAGGATCGCACGTACAGTGGCTATTTTCTTTGCCCTCATGTTGGCCGTGCCTTTCGTATTTGGGTCCTTGCGTGATTCCGGCTCTGGCGCGAGAGTGGCGATGGGATTCATTCTCGGTATTGGATTTTTCTCTCTGCAGCGAACCCTAGAGAGCGGTGCAATCGTGTTCGGAGGTGCACCGATGTTGCTCGCTTGGGCGCCCACGCTGTTGCTGGCGATCGCCGCCTTGCTGTTGATCATGAGGACACGCTGATTACCATGTCGAACGATGCCATCCCGCCGCCGCTCGTCAAGCGCACGACTCTGATCGTGCGCAATATTGAACGCTCCATCGAGTTCTATCGCGATGTGCTTGGCATGAGCATTTGGTACGACGATGAGATCACCCTCTCGGGTATCGGTCTCGCCGCCGGTTCTAAAGGCGATCGAACACGTCTTGTCATCATGCAGGGGCCTGATCCGGTTCTTGGCATGATCGGGTTGCTGGAGTTCACCGCTCCGCAATTACCTGAGCCCTCGCGGCGCGATCGGCTCGGTATCGGCGATATCGTCTTCGTCATGCAAGGACGCGACCTACAAGGCGTTTTTGAGCGGGCACAACAACGCGGCTATCGTATCCATGCGTCGCCGCATGAGTTCAGTGTCAAGGGTGCAAACGGTCAACAGATTTCCATGACGTCGCTCAGTCTTTGGGATCCGGATGACTATTTCATCGAATACAACCAGCGACAGGAGCTTGCGTGAGTTCGGGCAAGGGCAAAGTATTGGTCTGGGACTGGCCCGTGCGAGTCATGCACTGGGGTCTCGTTCTCGCGGTTTTCGGTGCGTGGTTGACTCGCGAGCTGGAGGGCGATTGGTTCGCTTGGCATGTACGGTGTGGTTACGCTGTCATTGTCATCGTCGTCGTTCGTTTCGCATGGGGTTTCGTGGGCACATACCACGCAAAATTCGCGAACTTTATTCGTAGCCCTAAGGTCGTCTTGCAAGACCTGCGTGCCTTGCTTGAACGTGATGTGGTCGCCTCAGCGGGGCACACGCCTGCAGGCGGATGGATGATCGTCGCGTTGCTTGGCATGTTGCTGGCGCAAGGTGTGACGGGTCTATTCGCCAATGACCAGGTTTATCAGACCGGCCCGCTTTTCGGCTATGTCACCGGCGAGATTAGCGATCGTTTGACGACACTGCACAAACAAATATTCGACGTGCTGTGGGTCGCTATTTTGATTCACGTCCTGGCCGCTTTCTTCTATCTCGTGTTCAAGCGACGCAACCTGATAGCGCCGATGCTGTTTGGCAAGAAATCGCGTGAGGACGTTCCGATGGGCGAGGAGATTCAGGCTTCACGCGGCATCCTCGCGATCGTGATCTCCATCGTCGTGATTGCCGTCTTGGTCGTGCTAGTGCAGACCGCGCCCGAGGCTTTCCTCTTCGGCTTTTGAGTCAGCGCGGTGCGCCTGGGTGCATTTCCGGGCGCGTGTCACGAAAGGCGGGCAGTGCCGAGAGGTGTGCGCCGATCGCATTTAGGGTCGGAAAATCCTCTGTCGAGCAACCAAAACGCTTGGCGTTGTAGAGCTGAGGTACCAGACACACATCCGCCAGTGTCAGCGATCGCCCGTGAAGATGTTCGCTCGAGCCTTGGCGTCGCGCGCGTTCTTCCAAGGCGATAAAGCCCTCGCGCATCCAGTGGCACACCCAGTCGGTCACACGCGCCTCGTCTGCTTGCCATTGATCGCGAAGATGGCGGGTAACACGCAGATTGTTAAGCGGGTGAATATCGCACGCGATCACCTGCACCAGCGAGCGAACTTCGGCGCGTTCACGTGGTGTCTCGGGTAGCAGCGACGGTTTCGGGTAGCGCTCTTCTAAATACTCAAGAATGGCAATGGATTGACCCACAGACCAACCATCCGCCTCTTGCCATGTTGGCACCAGACCCTGTGGATTCAGATCAAGATAAGTTGGATCGCGTTGCTCGTTGCGAGTCAGATCATGGCTGTGGGATTGCCATTCGATGCCCTTGATCGCGAGGGCAATGCGGACTCGCCAAGACGCGGAACTACGCCAGTAGTCGTGCAGGACGTTCATGTCATTCAGCGAATCGTGAGTTGAATCGAACCAAGCCCGTCGATGCCGGCCTCGAGGCGATCACCCGACACTACGGCGGCCACACCCGCTGGTGTTCCCGTGTAAATCAGATCACCGGCTCGCAATTCGAATAGGCTCGAGAGCTCTGCCAGTATCTCTGCGTTGTTCCAAATCAGATCGCCAAGATCGCCTTGTTGCCGCAGTTCGCCGTTGACGCTCAGCCAAATCTTGCCTCGGTTGAGTTCGCCCACCGTGCTACGTGGGTGGATCGGCCCAAGCGTTGCGGACGCATCGAATGCTTTGCCAGTGTCCCAAGGTCGACCGGTTTTCTTAGCCTCGTTTTGCAGATCGCGTCGAGTCCAGTCGATGCCGATGGCATAGCCATAGATGCATTGTGCGGCTGCCGCGACCGAAAGATGGCGACCACCGCTGTGCAGCGCGAGCACGAGTTCGACTTCGTGATGGAAATTCTGAGTGCGAGGCGGATAAGGCACGGGCAGGTCATCGGCGATGAGCGCATCAGCCGGCTTGCAGAAAAAGAAAGGCGGCTCGCGCGTCGGGTCCGAACCCATTTCCTTGGCGTGCTCGGCATAGTTTCGGCCGACGCAATAGATGCGATGTACGGGGAACAGCAGCGTCGCGCCGCTGACTCTTGCAGTGACGGGCGCAAGGGGTTCGAAGGCGAATGAGTTCGACATGGGGATCCCGAGATTGCTGCTTATAATCTGCTCATGAGCATACCTCTGCGCGAATTGCAGTTCGACCTTTTCGATGTGCTGGGTCTTGCGAGCTCGTCCTCGACCCGCGAGACCTTCGATGCCGTCCTCGAGGCCGCCGCGAAATTGGCAGATGAACAATTTGCGCCCCATGCTGCGCTCGCCGACCGGAACGAACCGCGCATCGAGAACGGTCGAGTCGTGCTTCCGGCCGAGCTCACGAAGGCGATGAGAGCCCTGGCTGATGGCGGCTTCTTGGCAACTTCGTTTTCCGAAGAGCATGGCGGTCTCGGTTTGCCATTCACCCTATCGCAAGCCTGTGGCAGTTTATTCGCCGCAGCGAACGTCGGCTTCCATAGTTACGCCATGCTGACCCAAGGCGCCGCCAACTTGTTGGTGCACTTCGGTCGCGACGCACAGCGTCGGCAGTGGGTACCCCGCATGTTGGCAGGTCGAGTCTACGGCACGATGTGTTTGTCGGAGCCACAGGCAGGCTCTTCGCTCGCGGATATCACCACGATCGCGAGCCCTCGAGTAGACGGGCGCTACAGCCTGCGTGGTCGCAAGATGTGGATCTCGGGCGGCGAGCACGAGCTTGGCGAGAATATCGTGCATCTCGTTCTCGCGCGCACGCCCGAGGCGCCGCCTGGTGTGAAAGGGATATCGCTTTTCCTAGTGCCTCGTTATCGCGAAGAGGCGGCTGTCACGTCGAATGGCGTCAGTCTGATTGGTTTGAATCACAAGATGGGTTGGCGTGCTCATGTGAACACGGCGCTCGCTTTTGGCGACACTGAGGAGTGCATCGGCGAACTGGTGGGCGAGTTGCATCAAGGGCTTGCCTATATGTTTCTGATGATGAATGAAGCGCGCGTGTCGGTCGGGTTGTCGGCCGCGGCTCTCGGATTTTCCGGCTATCAATACGCACTGCAGTATGCGCGTGAGCGTCGGCAGGGGCGTTCACTCGCCAATCGCGATCCTCGCTCCCCGCAGATCACATTGATTCAGCATCCCGATGTCCGGCGCATGTTGCTTTCGCAAAAGGCGTGGGTAGAGGGCGCGCTCGATTTGTTGCTGTACTGCGCCCACCTCGTTGACGAGAGTCGTGTCTCAACCGATGCAGCTCATCGTAACGAGGCTGCTTTGTTGCTCGATTTTCTCACGCCGATCGCCAAGAGCTGGCCCGCGGAATACGGTCTAGAGGCGAATAAGTGGGCCATTCAGGTTGCGGGCGGCGCAGGCTACACCCGCGATCTGCCGCTCGAGCGCCTGTATCGCGATAACCGTCTCAATCACATCCACGAGGGTGCTTGGGGTATCCACGGGCTCGATCTGCTCGGTCGAAAAGTGACATTGCAAGGTGGTGCGGCGTTCGATCTTTGGTGTCAAACGATCGAGCGCAGCATCGACGCGGCCTTATCGATAGACGAGTTACGCGCTGATGCCAGTGCGCTGAGGGACATCGTCGCTCTCGCGAGCCAGACCACGCGCCTTGTCACCGAGCGTCAACGTTCGGGCGAGGTTGAGCGTGCTCTGACCAATGCCACGATTTATCTCGACGCGATGGGTACCATCACCGTTGCTTGGCGTTGGCTCGAGCGGGCGCGCGTCGCGATTAAAACGTTGCGTATCGCTTCACTGAGTCAGCAAGAACGGGAATTTCTAGAAGGCAAGGTGCTCGCGGCGCGGCACTTCTTCGCGCAGGATATGTTGCGCGCTCGAGCTCAACTCGGCATCGTCGAGGGCTTCGACGATGCCGTGTTGAGACTGTCGGAATCAGGCTTCTGATCTTTTAGCGCTTACGCTGCTGCAGTTCTTTCAGCAGGTGATCGGCCTTGTAAACTTTGGTCAGCGCCTCGCGCATGATGGCCGGATGCACTGCCGTCGAGCGGTTCTTTTCCGTGTCGAACCAGTACGCGCCCGAGATCGAGTGAATGTTGCCATCGAACATGAGTCCGACCACTTCGCCCTTGGCGTTCAGTAGTGGGCTGCCCGAGTTGCCGCCGACAATGTCGTTGTTTCCCGAGGCATTGAAGCGCGTGGAAAGATCCAATTGATCTTTCACGGCGAGCCAACTGCTCGGAATCGCAAAGGGAGCCTCGCCGGTAGCGCGCTCGAACAAGGTCGCAAGCGTGGTGTAGGGCGGAATGCTCTTGCCGGGCTCGTCCCAGCCCTGCACAGTGCCAAAGTTCAATCGCAGGGTGAACGTGGCGTCGGGGTAAACATTGGTCCCATAGATCGCGAAGCGAGCTTTGGCGATCTTAGCCTCGGCAACGCTGACCGGTGCTTCGACCTCATCTTCATATCGCTTGCGGATTTGACGCGAGCGATCATCGATGTTGCGAGCTAGCACGATCATCGGATCCGTCGAGGCCGCCACCGCAGCCGCGCCACCATTCCACAGGGCGAGGCGCGCAGCAGGGTCTGCTAACGTCGATCCTTCGATCAGTTTGCGAGCCAGGGTGTCGGGCGAGTCTGCGCGGAGCAATTGGCGAACCGTTGCATCGTCTGGACCCAGCCATTCACGCATACGCTCAAGACTGAACGAGAGCGTCAGTTGCTCAAGCTCCGGGTAAACGGGGACGGGCGCCTTCAATTGCTGCTCAATGCGCGGGAGAGCGGCATCCGTGAACTCGCGCAAACGTTCGCTGTTTGGCTTCTCGCGCTCAGCCGTCGCACGCACTAGCGTGCGCGCATAGCGGAACAAGCGACTGTTGAAACCGGCGGCACCTTCCAGGAAGGTCAATTCGTTCGTGAGACCACGCGCAGTGCGATTGGCTCGCTCGATATCAGCCCAAGGGTCGCCGATGGAGGCCAGTGAGGGTGTGGCAGCCACGCGCTCGCGCAAGGCGGCTTCATCACGCTGCTTCTTCGCCATCAGATTTTCGTCGAGCAACGCATCGAGCAGTTTACGTCGGACCTTGATGCCGTTCTCGAGGCCGCTCAGAGAGTCGTCGACGATACGACGATTAGCCTCGCTGCCTTTGGCGAACTGAATGTAGCGGCCGCGAAGTTCGCTGCTGCGGAGTAACGAGGTTGGTAGATCCGTATCGCGAAGTCGCTGTAGCTGCGATACGGTCAACAGACGATCGGTCGATCCAGGATGGCCCGACACGAGAATCAGCTCACCCGGTTCTGCGCCAGTAAAGTTGATGGTGAGTGGTTGTGCGACTCGTATCGGCTTGCCGTCTTCATAGGCACGCAAGAAGGCCATGTCCAAACACCAACGCGGAAATTGGAAGTTGTCCGGATCACCGCCGAACGCTGCGATGCCCGCTTCGGGCGCGAACACGAGACGGATATCGGTGTATCGCTTGTAGCGATAAAGGAAATATTGGCCGCCGTTGTAAAGCGACACGCTCTGGCATTTCTGTCCGCTCGTCTTTTCGCAATCTTGCTCGAGCGCAGTCAAGGCTCGCTTGCGCGCTTCGTTGGCCGCGCGATCGTCGAGGCCTGTCGATGCAGCTTCTACCTTGGCGGTGACGTTATCCATGCCAACCAGCACATCGGCGATTTGCGTCGGACAGCGCACTTCCTGTTCGCGCTGACGAGCGAGAAATCCATCGTCGAGTAGGCTCTTGTCCTTCGTCGAGTTCTCGGCGAGGCAGGCCGTGATGCAGTGGTGATTGGTCAGAATCAACCCGTCCTGCGACACGAATGAGGCGGTGCACCCCGAGAGTCGGACGGTGGCTTGTCTCACTCGATCGAGCCATGGTTGATCGATGTTGACGCCGTATTTCTCGCGCACGAGGGCGGAGGGGAAATTGTCGTAGGTCCACATGCCTTCATCAGCACGCGCACTGCCGATCACGGCGGCGCAGGCGAGGGCGATCGATAGAAAACGACGCATCAGATAAACCTCGTTTGACGGGGACGAAGGACCCATTACAGCACAAATGCGGATTAAGTCGCTCGATGCCAAGAAATTACAGCCAGACCGATTAAATCGCCGAATTCGTACGGATTCTCGTCGTGACCCGTCAGCGGTCTCACCATGAAATGCACCCCTGTTTTCCCCAATCGAGCGAGCACAGGAGTTTCGTCATGCATCAGTCCCCGCCTCAAATGAAGATCATGGGTCAAGGTATGACCGAGTACATCATCGTCGTCGCATTGATCGCGGTCGCTGCCATCGGTGTTTATTCTGCTTTCGGCGATGTGCTGCGCGGGCAGACCTCGGTGGCTGCCGTTGCTTTGTCTGGTGAGAGCAATACCTCGGGTCGTGCACTCGTCACCGGTGGTCGCAGTAAAGCCAACGAGCAGGCGACGACTAAATCACTCAAAGACTTCGAAAAATAAGTCCCGAGACAACCTAATGTTCCGGTCTCGGCGGCAACAAGGGCAATCGCTGCTCGTCCTCGTCGTCTTACTCGCGGCGCTGCTTGGTGCTGTATGGTGGACGGTCGAGGCAGGCTCGGCCGTCAACGAAAAACAACGCCTCGCCAATGCAGCCGATGCCGCTGCATTGAGCGCGGCTGTTTGGCAGGCGCGGGCACTGAACTTCGATGCTTATACCAACCGTGCCATCGTCGCCAACGAAGCTGCGTTTGCGCAGTCTGTGAGTTTGCGATCGTGGTCGTCCTACATGACTCGCTTATTGCCGGGCGCGGCGCTGGTCACCGCGTGGGTTCCCTATCTGAACTCCGCCATGGTGACGTTGCAGCGCTTATGGCATCAACTCGATGCGGTCTTGCAACCGAGTTTGATGGCGCTAGAGACGACGACCAGTCTCGTCACTCATGACATCGCCGCTGCACAACGAGTGATGCATCTGGGCACTGCGCTCGTGGTTCCAGATATCGTCCGCGATTCGATTGAGGCAACAGATCCGCGATATCGCTTATCGACGGGCGGTGAGGCCGCGGTTGCCGTTTGGTCGGCCGAGTGGCTGCGTTTCGCGTCATTTTACGGCGGATCGTTTCGCTGGCGGCAACGTGACGTCGTACATCGATCGCTCGATGGATTCACTAGTGACCGTCGTTACACCCTCTCACCGGTACTCGGTACCAGCATCGTGCGTCTCGAGAAGCGCGGTGGGACGGAGCTCGTCGATTTCGACACGTGGCGTGGACTCGACACCTTGTCCGTGCATGCGCGTCGCTACGCACTGTTCGGTTCCCTCCGTGAACGTACGCCCATCGCATGGGGCGGTGCCGAGTCCGGACGCGCCTCGTTCAATCGGGGTGAGCACGGCGACAGTTACCGACGCAATCCACGAGCGAGTCGTTTGGCCGATAGCTCGACTCGGCGCGGGGCGGGTTACCTCGGGTTGCCGTCTGTGTATGACCTGTCCGCAGCGCAACGCGAGCAGTTCGAACCACCGCGAATCTTGGTGAGAGTGGTGCTCGAGGATTCGGCACGTCGCGGTGCTAAGTCTTTGTTGGGGTTTTCGTCGGTGCCGGTTTTATCGGGGGCCGATCAGCAGCTCGATACGGCGGCACCACGCTGGTTCGCGGAAGCGGCGGCGACGACTCCATTTGAACGACCGCACCCTCGACTGGATGGCGCGCATGAGTTACCGAGTTTGTTCAGTCCCTTCTGGCGAGCACGGCTTGTGAATCTGTCGAATAGCGAAAGGGTTCGCTTGGCGACACTCGATGCGACACCGATATGGCTCGCGGCGGCCACGCCATGAGGAGCCAGCAATCGAAACTACGTGCTTCATGCCGATGGCAGAGCGGCCAAGCGCTGATCGAGTCGCTAATCGCTTTGCTGTGGCTCATTCCGCTCTGGCTTGCATTGCTATTTCTTTCAGACTTACTCGCGGCACAACAGACCGCGATTTCCGCCGTACGACACGCGGTGATGTTGTCGCATCTGAGCGAAGGAAATATCGGCAAACAGGAAATGACCGACATCGCTCAAAATCGGCACTCACGCGAGAGCCTCGATGCGCCTTGGATGCCGAGGTCATTAAGCTTGAAGATGCGCCTGGATCATCCCCAGCCACTTTCATCGCCCAAACAACTTCGTGAGTTAACACAGTCGACCTTAGCACCCGCCCGCCTGATCACAGGTGGCGATTTTCGTCTGCCGACCGAGGACGGCTTCCGAGCTCAGGCGCAATGGTCGTTTCGTCTTCCTGAATTTTTATCGCCCGCCGAGATCAAAGAACCGATCCTGCTGACAGAGCAGCTGTCGGTGCTACAGCACGGTTGGGCATCGCGTAGTGATGATGAAACTCGAACTCGTGTCATTGGTATGACCGTTCAATCTCGCCTGCTTGCTGCGACGAATGTGTTCGATGTGATTCGTCCTGTCATCTCGCTTATCGAGCCTGCATTCGATCGGTTTTGTCCGGGTCGACTCGACGTCGACATCGTCCCCGCCGATCGAACGGTCGGTACGCAGGGTGGCGATGCGAGGGGTCGCTCATGCTGATGCCGAGAACGATGGATGCGTGGCTGCTCGGAACGATTCTCGCCGTCTGCAGTCTCGCCAAGCCGGTGTCAGCGGCCAGCGCAATCGAGCGGGTGGTGGTGAATGGCGTACCTCTGCGCTTGCATTCCAGCACCGAGATCGGTGAGCCCGAGGTTGTTGCCGAGGCGCTCGCTCAACGTTGGGCACAAAGCGGACCGGCCCCACTGACCGTTCGCTTGCGCGATGGTCGAATCATTATCGGTCGACAGCGACATGCGATACACGAGACCGTGAGTCTCCAACGCGGTCGTCACCCAGGAAGTACACGTCTCGACTACGCCATTCGCGATTTGCGTGAACCGATCGACTCGTGGAGCGGATTGCCATTCGTGCCGCCTGCTGACTGGCAGTCCGTGTCACTGGTTCGGCATGGGCGATCACGTGCTGCGCCACTGACAGGTTTGTTTCGCAGCCAGCGATCTGTGGAGCTCACTGTGCGGCAGTTAAGCGAGGCACTGGTGCGTGCTGGCTGGAGCGCACCGCCTCGCGTCGGGGCAGAGCGGGGCGTGATCACCAGCGTTCGTGGCAGCAGACGACTCGAAGCGGCGATCGCAGCGTCGGAGTCGGGCTCGCGCATCGTGATTCAAGTCGGTGGACTGGAGACTTGATATGGGCGGTGTGCGCGAAGGCATCCAAGGTCAGGCCATGGCCGAGTACCTGTGGCTTTGCGTCGTTTTGTTACTGGCGTTGACACTGCCTTGGCTCGAGGGCCGATCGCCCGCCGAAGCACTGCTTGCGGCAATCGTGCATCGCATCGAGCGGTTCATTGGCTGGTTAGCAGTGATTTAACAGCAATCGCGATAACAGGAGTGACGATGTCATGAAGTGGCCGGCAGCGCTCAATACCACGATGATCACCTTCATCGTAGCGGTGATCTTTGCGGGGGTCGCCTTCGTCGGTGCAAAACGCTACTTGGAACAACAGCGCACCGAAATCGAAATCAATTGGCGCGAACGTTACCGACCGACACCGGTCGTCGTCGCTGCCGTGGCGCTACCTGCCGGCAAAATTTTGAATGTAGACGATCTGGCGAAGCGAGAGATGCCCGCGGCGTACCTGCCAAGCGGAACGCTGCCGGTGGCCGAGCTAGAGAGTGTTCTGGGGCAACAGTTATTGATTCCGTTAGCGGCCGGTGACGCATTGGCGATGGCGCATCTTTCAGGGCACGGCGGACAGGCGTTAGCGAGTCGATTATTGAACGGAACACGAGCCGTCACCGTACCCGTCGATGAGGTTAGCTCGCAAGCGGGCTTGGTGCGGCCGGGTGATCAGGTCGATCTGCTGTTGGCTGAAGAAAAAACCGAGGGTAGCGCACGATGCGTCACGGTGAAGCCCTTGCTCGAGTCGCTCAAGGTATTAGCGACCGGTGCGTACCAGGTCGATCCCTCCCGGGGAGCGGATGAGTTGCTGCAGCGGCGTGCGGAGCTCGGCATCTCCTACTCCACGATGACGCTCGATGTGACGCCAGAGCAGGCGCAGACCTTGGCATTGGCGCTTCGAGTCGGCGACTTGATTCCGCTGTCGCGGGGGCAGAGCGATGCAACGCCGGTATCGCTAAAGCCGCGGGTTTCGGGTTCGTCTGAGTGCGAGCCGGTCGAGGCGAAAAAGCCCAGTGCTCGAGCGCGCTCGGCGGCTCCGTTACGAGCAGGTCGCAGTGTTGAGTTATGGGTCGGCGGCGATCGCGAGCTTGCCAAGAGTCAGCACTGGTTCACCGATAAGCCATGAGGCAACCAATCATCTTCTTTTTTGCGCAACAGAGGGGCCTGGTGCAGGGGGCGAACATGATCAAAGAAAGTGGTTTGGATCGGATTCGATTCGCTTGTATTTTGCTGGCTCTTTGGATGGTGTGTGTGAGTCCGCTGCAGGCAGCGCTGCCAACGCGTATCGACCTGTTCGTCGGCGACAGTCGCGTCGTCGATGCCGAGGCCACTCGCATCGCAGTTGGAAATGGCAAAGTGGTCTCGGCGACTTTGGTGAGTGCGGGTCAGTTCGTACTGATAGGGCATGCGCCAGGCGATACCGTTGTACAACTGTGGTTACGAGACGGGACTCAGCGCCGACTCGACGTACGTGTCACGACCATTGATTTGCAGGCGACACTCACTGAAGTTCAAAGACTATTAGGTGACGTACCCGGTGCGAGTGCTCGAATCGCGGGTGGGCGGATACTGCTTGAAGGGGAGATCGTTGATGCACGACCCCGTATGCGCGTATCGGAGGTCGCCAAGCTGTTTCCGGAGATGATCGTCGATCTGACGAGTAAGCCGTCCTCCGAAACGCTCGTTCATGTCGATGTCAAAATCGTCGAATTTCGGCAAGGGCAGTTTCGCGAACTCGGTATTCGCTGGCGTGAGGACATCTCTGGCCCTTCGGCGGGGGTCATCGCGGACTTCGTCACGAATGATCGATTCCGATTCGTGGGTCCCGAGACACCGGCGGGTATCGATGCTTTCGATGCAATTCCGGGACATACCTCCGCCAAGGCTTATTTAGGTATCGCAACCACGCTCGAATCACGCCTGCGGATGCTCGAGCAGTCTGGCGAGGCCTTGACGGTGGCAGAGCCGCGACTGAGTTGTCGCAGCGGAGGGCATGCGCGGTTCGTCGCAGGTGGCGAGATTCCCGTGCCGATCGTGAATTCAGTTGGGTCGACGGACGTCGAGTTCCGTGAGTACGGCGTCATTCTGGACATCAAGCCGCTGGTGGAGACACCCGGGATGGTGATGTTACGTGTCGAGACAGAGATCAGCCAAGTCGACAACGCGCAACGAGTTGCCGGAATTCCTGGTCTGCTCAAACGTCGCTCGACCACGGACATTGATCTCAAGCATGGAGATACGGTGGTCATCGCTGGCTTGATGCAACGGCAGCGTAGTCGCGATTCCGAGGGGCTACCAGCGGTATCGCGGTTGCCTGCGGTGGGCCGTTTGTTCGGCGTCAAAGGTCAACGGCAGGACGAATCGGAGGTCGTGATTTTTCTGACTCCGCGTCTTGAGTCCGCGAGCACGCGCTCTGGCGATGACGCGGCGCGTCTACGCCGTGCGCAAGAGCGAATCGATTCGCTCGGATCGTCGCCACGTAAGACGCCTGAACGTCCGGCGCCCGTGCGCTCCTCGGAATTGAAAGGAGCTTGAGATGGTCGGACCGCGTGATATCGCGCTGACGCCCGGTACTCATTGGGTCGGACGCGACAGAGACTGTGCCGTGTGCCTCGACAGCTCGGGTGTGATCGATCGGCATACTCGAGTCGACATGGCGGTCGATGGCAAGTTTGGCGTCGTCGATCTCGGTAGTGCCAGTGGAACTCGGGTGAATGGTGAACGGGTCGTGACTGCGGGACCCCTCGGCCCATGGGACATCGTTCGAGTCGGCGATACGGATCTGCGTTTTTTGCTGGCTCGTGTCGCGCAGACTCATCCGCCAGCAGATGACAAGAAGAGCACCGTGATGGCGAACGGACCCGATTGGTTGGCTGCCGCGGGCCGTTTGCATCAGCGATTGATAGAGCAACTCGATATACGACGACGTGACGTATCGAGCATGTCTGACGAACATTTGCGTGCATTGGCCAAGGATTTGCTCAGTCCTTTAGCTCAAGAAGAGTCACTCGCGTTGGGAGGTGATCCCGACGAGTTGGTTCGCTTCGTGCTAGCGGAGTCCTTGGGGCTCGGACCGCTCGAGACTCTACTAGCCGATGAGCACATCGGCGAAATCATGGTGAACGGACCCGCCAACCTCTTTGTCGAGCGAGCAGGGAAAATCGAGCGCAGTCCACAACGATTCAGCGGAGAGCCTGCGTTGCGAGGCATCATCGATCGAATCGTCACGCCACTCGGTCGTCGAGTGGATGATGCCTCGCCCATGGTGGATGCCCGCTTACCGGACGGTTCGCGAGTCAATGTGATCGTTCATCCGCTGGCCATCCAGGGCACGGCTCTCACTATCCGTCGATTTGGCCGGCGCAGGTTGATGGCGAGTGACCTGGTTGCCAACGGATCTCTCAACGAGGCGATGTTGTCGTTCTTGCGCGTCTGTGTGCAATCGAGACGAAATATTCTCGTGTGCGGCGGCACAGGCTCCGGTAAGACCACGCTGCTGAATGTGCTCTCCAGCCTCATACCATCCGACGAGCGCGTCATCACGATCGAGGATTCGGCAGAGCTTTGTTTTGATCACGCCAATCTTGTCGCGATGGAGACGCGCCCGCGCAATATCGAGGGACGGGGCGAGGTGACCATCCGTGACCTCGTCCGCAATGCATTACGAATGAGGCCTGATCGTATTGTCGTGGGTGAATGTCGTGGCGGCGAAACACTCGACATGCTGCAAGCGATGAACACCGGTCACGATGGGTCGCTAAGCACGGTGCATGCGAATAGTCCGCGAGAATTGCTCTCCCGACTCGAAGTGATGGTGTTGATGTCTGGGGTGGAGTTGCCGGTCAGTGCGATTCGGGAGCAGATCGCCGGTTCCATCCATCTGATCGTTCATCAGGCGCGTCTCTCGAATGGGCGTCGCTGTATTACGCGTATTACCGAAATTACGGGAATCGTGGCCGGCACCATTCAGATGCAGGACCTGTTTCGCTCCGATGCGTCCGGTCAGAGTTTCTATGCCTGCGGCCACGTACCGCAGTTCTACGAAGAGCTCGCACGCGATGGCATTACGTTGGATCTTGGGCTATTTCGCGCGAGCGAATCATAATGACTTCATTGATATCAGACCGTCTCGACGGATGGATCGAGGGTGCCGTTTGGGCGCTGATGATGGGGGCGGTGGCGGCGCTGTGGGCGTTCGTGTTTTCACGTGCCTTGCAGTGGGGCTCTCGTGAACATCGCCACCGTCTTGAGCACCTAACAGAGGTCGAGTTTGCCGAGTTGTTTCTGTTTCTCGACCCCGTCAGGTTTTTGCAATGGAACCTCATGGCGGCGCTCGCGTTGCCTTTGATCACTTTGATCTGGCTAGGGCCACAGTCAGCCGTCATGGTGCTACTGATGGTCATCGTGGCGCCAACGTTGATGTATCGGGTGCTGAAGCATCGACGTCGTCGGGCCTTGGAGCCCCAGTTGGCGGAGGCGGCTAGTGCGATGGCTTCGTCACTGAGATCAGGGTTGGCCTTTGGACAGGCACTGGAGCAAGTCGTGAAGCATCAGCCCGCGCCAATCTCGCAGGAATTCGCCTTGGTGCTGCGAGAGCAGCGACTCGGGGTGCCGCTGGAGAAGGCTTTGCAAGGTTTTGCGTTGCGTGTCGATTTGGCCGATGCCCGGATGCTGGTGACAACGCTCGTCATCGCCCGAGAGTTAGGTGGCGGCCTTGCTGAAGCTTTGGAGCGTTATGCGCGCATGGTGCGGCGGCGGTTGGCTCTCGAGAATCGAATCCGTGCCTTAACGGCACAAGGAAAGCTGCAAGGTTGGATCATGGGAGCGCTCCCGATCGGCTTGGCGCTGGTGCTGTGGTGGTTGAATCCGCGCGAGATGAGTCAGCTGGTCGAATCGCCCGCCGGTTGGGCGGTCATTGCAGTGCTGGTCGTACTCGAGTGGGTCGGCTTTTTGCTCATTCGTCGCATCGTGCAGATTCGGGTGTAGCGCGGTGGTTGCCATGATGAGCGCGGATTTTCTGATCGCCATCTCGATGACGGTGGCGGCATTCGCGGCGGCCTGGCTTTTGGCGCGTGCGCTCGCTTCGATGGCGGCGCGCTGGCGAGATGCCGAGATCTCCTCCAAGCCCGCCAACCCGGTGCCCTGGCTTTGGCGTGTTCTGATGATGCTGAGTGCGCCGCTCGCGGTGTGGCTGGGTCCGCGGCTTTCGCTCGGATTACGTGAGCGTATTCAGCGTGAACTTCGTGTGGCAGAGATTGACGATGGGCTGTTACCTCAGCAATTTCTCGCGATAACCATATCGCTGCCTATCGTCAGCGGAATGACAACGCTACTAATGAGCGGCTCGATATCGACGGCGGTGCTGTCGATCGTGGTCGTCGCCATGCTTCCATGGTGGTGGCTCCGCGATGCGGCAAATCGACAGCGTGTCGAGGTGCTGCGCGAGTTGCCGATGTATCTCGATATGTTGACCTTGGCGCTCGAGGCGGGCGGCGCACTGAGTGTCGCTCTCAAAATCAGCACCGAGCGGGCACCTGATACGTCATTGAAGCGTGCCTTCATGCGGGTGCAAGGCGATTTGCGCGCCGGGCGATCACGGGTGGAGGCGTTGCGGGCCTTGGCTGAACGTCTCGACAGTCCGGCCGTCACAGCCTTGGTGGCTGCGTTGATACAAGCGGATTCCAGTGGCGGGAGTTTGGCCGATGTTCTGCGTGCTCAATCCGAGCAGCGTCTCGATGAGCGTTTTGCGAGAGCCGAGAGGGCTGCGATGGAAGCGCCGGTTAAGATGCTAGGTCCCTTGGTGCTGTGTATTTTCCCGTGCACGTTCATCGTGCTGGCAGCGCCGATCGTACTGCGTTTCATTGATCTCTCACCGTAGAGCCGCATGCGTATGCGCATGTATCCCCGAGTCAGGCGTGCCACGAGCTTCTGGTCGCGTCTTCGTGGTGTGGGATTCGATGTGACGTGGGGCGAGTTCGATGCGTTGTGCTTGCCACGCTGTCGCGCAGTCCACACTGTTGGGCTGTCACGGCCTATCGATATCGCTTTCGTCTCTACTGATGGCGTGATACTCGAGTTGCGCTGCCGTGTTCCGCCGTGGCGGTTCGTGACGACCCTTGATTCCAAGGCGATCGATACATGGGAATTTCCGGCGGGCACGTGTGAACATTACCGTGCGACCCCCGGTATGTTGATCGACGTGCTGCTGCAACCGGGCGGGTCGTAGCGTGCTCGTCAGTCGAATTTGTCGTGGTTCCCATAACAGGGCTCGCCGAGCGAGGCGTCGCCACCTGCGAGATCGCCAAATCGGCGCATCGATGATTGAGTTCACCGTCGTATTTGCGCTGGTGCTGCTGCCGGCGTTGATGTCGGTGTTCGAGTTTGCGCAACTGGCCGTCGCCAGAGCTAATTTACGATACGCCGTGTTCGACACGGTCCGGATGGCCGAGGCGGAACCGTTAACCGATTCAATCGATACGGCCAATTTACGTTGGCGTTTGAGTCGAGCATTGCTTCCGAGCTTGGCGAACGAGACGACTACGGATCCGGCTGCACTGGCAACGGCGGCCGCGTTTGCGGCTCGCATGGATTTGTTGACCGTCGACTATCGCGCCATCGACACGGCGAGTACCACTGCGGCAGCTCCCCACGCGGCGAGTACGACAACCTTCGGAACGTGGGAACTTGAAGTGCGCTGGTGTCGTGAGTTGTATTTTGCGCCCATCAAATATTGGATCCCGTCGGTGCTTCGATTTAGTTCGACCTCGTGGTTCGACGAGGCCTGCTATGCGCGACAGAGTGTTCCGCTCAAGGCCAAAGCCTATGTGCTCCGAGCGATACCGCCTGCGACTGTAACGTCGCCATCGCCACTGTCGGTACCGCCGTCCCCGTCGACGTGATATCCCGGCGTTGTCGTTCGCTAGCGCTGCTTAGGGCAACGCGTGCGCCGCAGCCAGCTGTTCGGGCGTATCGATATCGACTGCGGCATTCGGGATGTTTATCGAGATCACTCGCTCATCTGACACCAGCAGACTGCCAGCACCACGGTCACCCTCCAACTCGCCAAGACGCGTGAAGTATTCAGCCGGAAACACGGCAGGCACGCCGACAGTGTCGGCATAGCGCGCGGCGACGGGTGCGCCTGGATTGGCACTAGCGGCGTCGAGTAAACGACGATAATCATCGCTACTGACGAGTACTTGATCGGCCAGGGCAATGAGTACGGCTGCGGTAGAACTCGGTAGTGAGCCTATGCCGAGGCGGATCGAACTCGATAGGCCGCGTTGCCACTCTGGATTGATAACGATCTGAACGTCGCATTCGCTCAATGCGTCGCGCAAGCGCTCGGACTCTGAGCCCAAAACGACCGTGACCGTGCCGGCGTCTCGAGTTTGGCGGAGCGCCGCGTGAACCGATTCCACCACATGCCGGACGAGAGGGCGTCCTCGATAATCCGCAAGTCCCTTGGGACTGCCGAAGCGTCGAGCGGCGCCGGCCGCTAGGACGAGAGCATGAACCGTCGCCACGCCAAATTTGCGCTTATGAGCTGACAGGCTTCGCCGGCAGGCGGGGAACTTCGTCGAGCACCCAAGCTTGCGACTCGCGGCGAGCGGGCGAGGGGATCGCAAAGATAACGTCCGCTCGTTCTCGAGCGGCTTGCACCGCCGCCATGTCGATGCGCCAGCCGCGCGCCTCAAATTCGTCGAGTTTATCGCGGTACTGCAGAATCACTTTGTCTGCCGGCATCATTAGCTCTTTGGCGCGCGATGGCGGTGTCAATCGCGGCATGACTTCGTTCATCACTTTGATGTCTTGCGATGCGATGAACATGTTGCGCTCATTGATCTTAGTGTCGAGCCACGCGTTAATACGGCGCTTCAGCCAGCCGCCGAGGACGCCCATTTTGCTGTTTTTGAAAAATCCGATGTTGCGCTGATTTAACAAAAAGACGCGTGTCTTGCTGTTGTCGATCGGCGCTTCGAACATGTATTGATGCATCGCCGTCTTGGCGGTGAAACGAATATAAGTCCACATATGGTTGGGTCCATACGTGCCAGAGCCTGCCTCCATTTTGCCGCCTTCCTTGCGGAAGAAGCGCATGATGGGATTTTTCAGCGGCGGTGCATCAAAGGTCGAGAGGAACCCGTCGCCCCACGGATTATTCTGGTGAGGGCGTAGCTCCGTCATTAGATAAGTGTCTTCTCGCTCGCCCTGATAGCCGTGAGTCGGATGGACATATTCATTGTGTGCCGGGTCGAGACCGTTTTCGATCGAGCGCTCATAGTGATAGTTGATATCGAACGTGACGAGCGTCGAGCGCCACTCGTCCGTACCGTGTTCCGGGACGGGCATGATGGGCGGACGCTGGTCGGCGGGTAGGTCACCTAGGAAGGCGAACACGATGCCGTATTTTTCTTCCACCGGGTAGGCGTCGACGCGTGCGCGCGGCGGCGGCTTGGTGGTTTTACCGATCGACGGAATCCGAGTGCAGATCCCATCCCGATTGAAGCGCCACCCATGGTATGGGCACTGCACGGTGCCATCCTCTTTGCACTTTCCACCGGAGAGACTCGCGCCGCGATGGATACAGGTATCGGCCAACACGGCAGGGTTACCTTGTTCGTCACGGAATACTACGAAGTCGTGGGCGAGTAGGCGTACCTTCTGAGGGGTTTTTCCAAGGTCCTCGCTGCGAACGACTGGGTACCAAAAATTAATGTACATGCTTCAACTCCGTACGAACGCGGGTGTTGTACGCGACTCCGGTTGGTCAAGCCTAGTACTCGAGCCCCTAGCTGTCCAACAAATGGACAGGGCGGGTCTATTTGTGAAGGGATGCATTGGCGGCGCGGCCAAACGACGCTACAACAGGGCGAACAATAAAGGCGCGCAAAGGGGGGTGCCGTGACGAATAACACCAGCGGCTTTGAAGGGCGCGAAGAGGTCTTGGGTCAGGCGGTCGCTCTTGCGATCCGTACGCTGAAAGACTCCATGCCTTATCAGCACGAGATGAATGATGCTCTTGTGAAGATGCATTTGAACTCGGTGCAATTCGCCAAGAACAAGGGGCTCTCGAAGCAATACGTCGAGCACGATGTGCAAACCATGCGCCCTATGCTCGAGCGCACCCGCGATGCGATTGCGCGCACGGGCGATCGCGAGCTCGCGTTGACGGCGATGTTCGAGCGCACCACATGCTTGTATCAGCTGTGTCTCGATCTACGGGTGATGCCGGGAGAGCGTCGCTTTACTTTTCCGTTTACACATGTGCTGTCGATTTCGCGGCGCATCGGGCAGTTTGATTTGACCGATACCGAGGTACATGACATCTGGCTGAAGCCGCGTTTGTATGGTTACGCGGCCATCATGGGCGTCGATATCGACGTCTCCGATATCGACTCCAACAATCAAGTCACGGTGCGATTGAAATGATCGATGCGATGAACTCCATGAGTCGTCGTGACTGGTTGGCGGCGAGTTTGATTCTAGGTGCCGGAGTCGGTAACGAATCGAACTTGGCGAATGCCGCGATGGCAACGGCACCGAATGGTTTGGGTTTGGACAGTTGGGGGCCACGCGAGCACCTTCACAACATGGTGCGTATGCAAGGCAGTTTGCTCGAAGAGGATGTACGTTGGTGGTTCACGGGGGTGATCTTCGGTGTCCGCGGTGAAGGCGAGACGCCACGGCCACTAGTGCGTTTCGAGGGCATGGAAGTCTATTGGTTTATGCACCGCGAATCCGACTTCCAGCTTGGCGGGCACACGGTCACATTTTTTCGAGATTTTGAAACGGGCGAGTTCCTGCGCGAGTTCGATAATCCCTATACGGGTAGACGCGATATCGTTAAACCGGCCGTGCAAGGTGGCAACCTCGGCTTTGCTTACACCCGCGATGGAATTTGGCCTGTCCGCTTGGATGGCACGCCAATCGGGGACCCGGTAAAGAAGCCGTTGCGTGTCCAATGGCACGAGATGGGACCGCATGTTTGGCTGCAGCACCAGACGGTGTATCCACCCGGTATGCCGCCTATGCACGGGCAACGCCAGACCATTTTTGCGCAACGCGATGCCTTGCTGGATCCGCGCCAAAAGTCGGTTGCTGCGAGTTTCTCTTCGGTCGTGTTCATGAACTGGTTGAAGTGGATGGACATGAAGGATCAGCCCGGGCATGTGATTTGGCATGCCTCCGGCGTCAAGCTTCAAAACATCGATCAACTGCCGCGCGCATATCGTGAGCGTGCGGAGCGGGAGTATCCGGATCGCATGTCTGCGCGACCGGTAATGCCTCGTGCGTAGCGGCGTGTGCGCAGAGTGGTCACAGAATGTTGCTTGAAAGAGACGAAGTTTGACGGGGCGAGGCGGTTGTAGCACCCTGCAAGCGTTGTTCTTAGGGGTTCACGGAAGAAATCCCGAGTGCAACATAAAAACATCATGACTCGGGGGTCATAGAAAATGGGTAAATCGCATAAGCCGGCGCAGCGGTCGGTTGCTCTTGTCATTGGTGGCATGTCCACCGTATTGGCAATGCCAGTGGTCGCTAACGACGCGGTGGGTCTCGAAGAGATCGTCGTGACAGCGCGTAAGCGCGAGGAGAATCTGCAAGATGTCTCCATGTCGATCACGGCGATCACGTCCACCGAAATCGAGAAGATGGGCATTTCCGACGTGTCTGACATCGCTCGACTCGATGCGTCGTTGATCTATGACAAAGGCTATTCCGCGACCGATAACCGAATCTCCATCCGTGGTTTGTCACCGACGCGTGGTCGTGTCAACGTCGCGGTGCTCGTCGATGGTATCGACACTTCGAGTGAGAGCATCCAGTTCGGCGGTGGTTCGCTGTTAGCGACGAACAAGCTACTCGATCTGCAAGCGATCGAAATCGTCAAAGGTCCTCAGTCTGCGTTGTACGGTCGCAGTGCCTTCGCGGGCGCGGTCCAATACGTCACCAAAGATCCCGCCAAAGTCGCCGAGGGTGACATCCGCGGCTCATTCGCCGAGTACGGTCGTCAAGACATCACCGGCTCCTGGAGCGGACCGCTCAGCGACACGTTCGGTGTTCGCGTGAATGCGGTGCAATGGAAGCAAGACGGCATCTACAAAAACAGCATTACCGGTAACGAAGTCGGTGATGGTGATGGTTGGGGTGTGGCACTGACCGGCAAATGGGAGCCGCGCGAAGACTTCAATGCGAAGTTCCGCGTGGAATACACCGATGACGAGTTCGGTCAATCGGCGACGGCGCAGTTGCCGATTTCTCTGGTCTCGGTTCGACCGACGCAGGGCTCCGATTGCTTGGTCGTCGGCACGGGCGCCGTGGTCGCGGCGGTGCGAGGAAGCTGTCCGACTGGCAGCGCGCGCGTGTATTCGCCGACTACCGTGTTGCCGCCTGGCTTCACCTTGCCGCCAGGTTCTGGAAACCCGGCTTATCCGGGCACGTTCTTCGGCAGTAACCATCTCTATTCGTCGGCAGGGCTCGTTCCTTCGGCCGACAAACTCAGGGTGAAACTCGACCCCAATCCAACGACCGGCAAGGACTATCGTGGTAGCACCCGCGAGATCCTGCGTTTCTCGGCCGTACTCAACTGGGACTTCGACTTTGGCACGGTCACCTCGTTAACCGGTGTCACCGATGCGAACTTCACCTTCGAGGAAGATGGTGATTTCGATTCGGGTGTCGTCAACGGGGTCGATACCTCGTTGCGTGCTGCTCGGTTCGACAACTCGAATGAGACGGAGCAGTTCAGTCAGGAGTTGCGTTTCCGCTCGGACTTTGAAGGTCCCGCGAACTTCATGTTGGGCTATCTCTATTGGCAAGAGAAGGCGGAACAGACGACGCGGTCGATCAATATCTTCTGTCTACCGCCGATTCCCGCTAACACGTTCTTCCCGGGTCAGCCGGCAATCGGTCCGAGCTGTCAGAATCGTTCGGCGAACCAAGTGCTCGGGTTGATGACTAATCCGATTCCGCGTTTGAACGCGCGCGAGATCCAGCACAATTCGTTCTTCGGCTTGGTTGAATACGATTTGAACGAACGTTGGCGCTTCAGTGTCGAGGGTCGCTACGGTCAAGAAACCGAGACGGTGGTGGGCGTGAATTGCTCGCCGACCCTGGATGCGGCTTCGTTCCCGGGCGGTCCGGTGACAAAGTGTCAGGATCCGAGTTTCCCGGGCTTCCAGATCGGGTTCCCCTCGGTCGGGTATCTCTATCCGTTCTTCAATCCGTTCGCGCCCCCGGGCGTTCCGGGTTCCGGAGTCCAGCAGGCGCCGGGCGTGCCGGTCACGCTCGAGACGGAGCACAGTTACTTCACGCCGCGCGCGACGATCGAGTTTCGTCCAGCTGACAACACGCTGCTCTATCTGACCTACGCCAAGGGCGTGAAGCCGGGCGGCGTGTCGACGGTGACGGCGGGTTCCTGGCAGGATGCGGATTACGACGGTGCTTATGATGAGTTCTCGTTCAAGGACGAGAAGATTCAGGAGTATGAGCTTGGCGCCAAGATCCAAAGCGCTGATGCTCGACTGCGTTTCAATCCGGGCGTGTTCCTCATCAAATACGATGACAAACAAGTCGGCGCACAGCTTGTCACGCCATCGGGCATCTTGGTCGGTCGATTGTTGAACGCCGGTAAAGCGGAGGTTCGTGGTCTTGAGGTCGACACGCAGTGGGCGCCAAATGACAGCTTACTGTTCGGTCTGAACTACTCGTATCTCGATACCCAGTTCATCGATTTCCCGTTCACCTCCGCGTCGCCCACCGATGCGGTCCGTACGGGTGGTTGCGTTCGTAAAACCGACACGCTCGCCAATTCGCGTTTGTGTTTCCACAACCTCAAGGGGCGGGAACTCGAGCGTGCGCCGAAACACTCGCTGGTCGGTATGGCGCGTTGGTCGCGACCGATGGGTGATCTCTTCGGTGCCACGGGTGTGCGCTTCTTTGTTGAAGGCGACGTTCAGAAGCAGTCGAAGCGTTACCTCGACTTCTACAACCTGGTGCAGTTCGACGCTTACACCATCGGTAACGTACGCATCGGTATGACCTCGGATCGTTGGGATATGCAAGTGTTCGTGAACAACATCACCGATGACGACACAGTGCAGGCCGGTAGCGCGAATCCGGGTGACGTTGCCCAGTCGCTCGCCGACCCGAGCAACTTCTCCCCGGCCAACACGGCGGGCGTGAGCTTGCCGGATCCGCGTATCGTTGGTTTCCGCTTTGCGTATCGCTTCGGCGGTCGCTAAGACGGCATCACGATTTATCGGGGAGACCCGATAGACTTGAACGGGTCGCAGCCTTGCGGTTGCGGCCCGTTTTTTATGGGCGATGAATACGGCAGTCGAGGGGAAGTAAGGTGTTGGAAGGTCTGCATCTGATCGAGGGTGAGCTCACTCCGGGTGAGGGTGGCGCTGCAGGACACTGGATCGACAGTCATGAGCCTGCGACCTTGCGGCCGTTGGGTCGTGTGCCTGCCGCTAGCGCAGCCGATGTGGATCGGGCGGTGCAATCGGCGGCCGTCGCACAGCGCGATTGGGCGGGCTTGTCCGTTTGGGAACGTGCAGCGCGACTGAGAGCGCTGGCGTCTGCGATACGGGCACGCGGCAGTGAGATCCTCGAGCTCGAGGCGCGCGATACCGGTAACACGATCGGCAAGTTGCGCGCCGATGTCGAGATTGCCGCGGGCTATCTCGAGTATTTCGCGGGTCTTGGCAGTGAACTTAAGGGCGAAACCATTCCCGCTACGGCACGAGGTCTGCATTACACCGTGCACGAACCCTATGGCGTGGTGGCGCGGATCGTGCCGTTCAACCATCCATTCATGTTCGCTGCCGCGCATCTAGCGGCACCGTTGATGGCGGGCAATGCCGTCGTCGTCAAAACGCCTGAAACGAGTCCGTTGTCGGGTTCGCTGCTGGGCGAAATCGTTCGTGCCGTGTTGCCACGCGGACTTGTTAGCATCATTCACGGCTACGGAGCGCCCGCGGGCGATGCGCTGGTGCGACATCCGCTCGTTCGACGTATCGGTTTCACCGGCTCCGTCGCGACAGGGCTCGCCATTCAGCGTGCAGCCGCCGACTCGGCGGTCAAACACGTCAGCCTTGAGCTCGGTGGAAAAAATCCGTTCATCGTGTTTCCGGATGCCGATCTAGATCGTGTCGTCGAGCTTGCGGTGGCCGGTATGAATTTCTCTTGGGCAGGTCAATCGTGTGGTTCGACGAGTCGCTTGCTATTGCATGTCGATATTCATGACGAGATCGTCGAGCGAGTGGCTGCGCGCATGCGAGCGCTGCGTGTCGGTGATCCCTTGAACCCCGCTTCGGAGATGGGGCCAGTGAATTCGGCGCGACAGTTCGAGCGCATGCAGAGTTTCATTGCTGACGCCGCGGCTCAAGGTGCACGGCTCGTGACGGGCGGTCGGCGACCGGAGGGAGACTCTTTTAAGCAGGGCTACTGGTTGGAGCCCACGCTTTACGCCGATGTCAGTCGGGAGATGCGTATCGTGCGCGAAGAAATCTTTGGTCCGATCGTTTGTGCGCAGCGTTGGCGGACTGAATCGGAAGCGATCGAGATGGCGAACGACTCGCCGTACGGCTTGACCGCGGCCGTGTGGACGCGTGATCTAGCGACCGGTCTTCGCATGACACGGTCGATCGAGGCCGGCACGGTGTGGCTGAACACCGCGGGGCAGCACTTCGTCGGCGCGCCGTTTGGCGGCTGGAAGGATAGTGGCTTGGGCGCCGAAGAGTGCCTCGAAGAGCTATTTAGCTACTCTCGACTCAAAGCTGTTCATGTGCCCGGCTAAAGGCTCGCCACAGCAGATAAGCCGCGATCGGATTGGCCACGCCTGAGACGAGCGCCATCGAGTGGCCGACCCGACTCTCGTCGCCGAAGATGAAGTCGGTCGAGAAGCCGACTGCGAATGGGCCGACGGTAGCGCCGACGAGCACGAGCGACAATTGATAGGCAGCGCCAAACTGAGCGCGCATGCGATCGGGGGTAATGGCCTGCACGTAAGCGCCAGCAGGGCCCGTGGCTGCGGAGCCAAAGAAAAACGTGAAGAAGATCAGCGCGGCATGCATTTGCATCGTCGGCATGAAGGGCGCGACTATCGAGGGCAGTACCAAGCCCAAGCCGCAATAGAACAGCACTCGCAACTTCGCTCTGTGATCGCCTTTGGACTCGAGATGATCTGACCACCAACCGCCTGCAAATGCGCCGAGGAGTCCGCCAACGAGTGCCACCGTGCCGATAGTTAAGGCGGATTCCGCAGGCGTTGCGCCGTACTGACGCTGATATAGCGCGGGTGTCCACGTCATGACTGCGAACGCTGTGACCGCGGTCGTACCATAACCCGCGAAGACGTAACCGTAGCGCGCAAGATTGGCTTTAAAATGGGCTCGCGTTTCGTGCAGCGTCGCCGGTGGTCCCTTTTCTGCGCGAGGCGGTTCTTTGACGAACAGCATCAACAAGGCGACGGGCAATCCGAGTAGCCCGATGATCACCATGACGAGTCGCCATCCCGAGAGGTCGCCGACGATCGGCCAACTCACCGTCCCTTGCGACATCACCCAGGCGATCGTAGCGCCGCCTAGCAGATAGGCGAGGCCGGTGCCTGCGGTGACACCGGCGCTGAAGACGCCAATCGCGAGTGACAGTCTTTGCGGCGGAAAATAGCCCGCGAGCATGGAGTAGGCGGATGGCGAGAGTGTGGCTTCGCCCACACCCACGCCGATTCGGTAGAGGAAGAGCTGTGCGTAGGAGCGCGCCGTTCCCGCCAACGTGGTCATGCTGCACCAGAGCACGATGCCGGTCGTGATGATCCACTTACGACTATAGCGATCCGCCCAACGCGCGATGACGAGACCCATGCCGCAGTAGAAGATGGCAAATGCGGCGCCTGCGAGCAAACTGAAGGCTGTATCGGAAATCTGCAGATCCGCTTTGATCGGTTGTACGAGCAGGGAGAGGATCAGTCGATCGATGAAAGAGACGCAATTAGCGAGCGCGAGCACCACGACGACGAACCACGCGTAGAGCGGGTGGGCATAGACCCGCGGTTGTTGGGTGAGGCCCGCGCCCGATTCGGGATTCGTGTCAGATGTGGTCACGCCGTCGTCTCCCATTGGTTTTTATTCGAGTCGCTGGAGTATATCTGTCTGCGGCGAGGTGACCTTCATGATCGGAGCGATACTCAAGAAGATACTCAAATGGTCGCTTGGGACCTTCGGATTCGTTCTGCTGCTGGGTGTGGCTATCGGGTTCACGGCAGCTTGGGTATATCGCGATGTCCCTGCGGCCGAGGTTGAAGCGCGCTGGGCCACCGAGCCCTCGCGATTTCTCAAGATCGACGGCGTGCGCCTGCACTATCGCGATGAGGGTGAGGGTCCGATCATCGTTCTCCTGCATGCGAATTACTCGAGCTTGTTCATGTGGGAGCCTTGGGTTGAAGCGCTACGAGCAAACTATCGAGTCATCCGGCTCGATTTACCGGCGCACGGTCTCACCGGACCTGAGCCCAACGGCAATTACACGCTTGAGCGCATCCAGTACCTCGTCGAGGCCTTTATCGATGCGCGCGGCCTTGATCGTTTCACGCTGGTCGGCACCTCGATCGGTGGTACGGTGGCGATGCGCTATGCGGCCGAGCATCCGACGCGGGTAGAGCGCTTGGTGCTGATCAGCCCAGGTTCGCTTGAGCAGCGCGTGCGGGGTCGAACTCGCGGTGCAGACATCCCAAAAGTCGCCAACGTCATCGCCTATGTGGCGCCACCCGCGTTTACCCGGTTCATGCTGGAGAACGACTACGGTGATCCCGGCAAAGTGACCGATGCCGTAGTCGATGAGTGGTACTCGATGTGGAGTCGCGAAGGGAACCGGCTGGCGATGATCGAGTTATTGAGGCAATACGTTTCTGGCGACGTCGAGCAGAAGATCCGATCGGTGAAAGTGCCGGTGTTGCTGATCTGGGGCGAGAAGAACAAGCGCGTGCCTTTACGCTTGGCCCGCGAGACTCGCGCTCTCCTGACCAGTTCCCCAGAGGTTCGTCTCGAAGTGCTGCCCGGCATAGGGCATATGCTCGTGCAGGAGGCGCCGCTGCAGAGCGCGGCCGTGATTCGACGCTATCTGGATGAGTTCAAAGAAAAAGAGGCCGCTAGAATTTCGGCGACCGTTTCTCCATGAACGCGCGTGCGCCCTCGAGAAACTCAGCCGATGAGAAGCTTTCGTCGTAATAACGTTGCGACTCCGGCGTCTCGGCGTCCGTGCCTGCACTGATCAAGCTCACCACCGCCTTAGCCGCGCGAACCGAATTGGGTGCGTTACCGGCGATCTCGTGGGCGAGCGCGAGCGTGCGCTCCTCAAGTTCACTCGGTGTCACGATGTGATTGATCATGCCGAGGCGTAAGGCTTCGGTCGCATCGATGCGACGACCCGTATAGAGAATTTCCTTTGTGCGTGCGGGTCCCACGAGATCGTAGAGCCGCTTGGTGTCGGCGAGGCTGTACGCGAGACCCAGTTTGGCAGGCGGGATCGCGAAGAAGGCGTCTGGCGTAGCAAGGCGCAGATCGCAACTCAAAGCGAGACCGCAGCCTCCGCCCGTACAGGCGCCGCGGATCATCGCTATGGTGGGGACTGGGATGCGTTCCCATGCCACTTGGGCGTCGAGCACCGCCTGCTGCATGGCTTGCATTTTCGGTGGATCGGAGAGGCTTTGACGCATCTCGATGATATCGGCACCGGCACTGAACGCTTCCTCACCTGCACCGGTGAGTAAGACTACGCGCAGGCGGGAATCTTGCGAGAGCTCCTCTGCGAGCTGCGTGAGACCCTGCCACATCCTTGAATTGAGCGCGTTGCGCTTATCTGGTCTGTTGAGGGTGACCCGACCGATGGGCGGCGTCATCTCGGCTAGCAGTTGGTCCGTCCGCGGTTCACTCATGCGATCATGTTAGCAGTCTGACGTTCTCACAAGGAGTTCCGATGAGCGTGTATCCAGATCTGCGCGGCAAGGTGGCGATCGTGACGGGTTCAGGTCGCCCGAAAGGCCTCGGCGAGGCGATGGTCAAGCGGCTCGCCGCCGAGGGTTGTAAGGTGGTCGTGAGCGACATCGGAGCGGCGCGCGGCGCCGAGATGCCCGAGAGTGCGATCGGCTCATCGAAAGAGATGCAGCAAATCGTCGAGGAGATTCGGGCAGCCGGTGGCGACGCCATCGGCGTGGTTTGCGACGTACTCGAGGAAGTGCAGGTGGCTGAGCTCGTCGCCAAGACGGTGGCGCACTACGGACGCCTCGACGTCATGGTCAACAATGCGGGTATCGGCTATCTCATGAAGCCGATCATCGAGATGACGCAGGCCGATTGGGACGCCGTTCTAGGCGTGAACTTGCGGGGTGCTTTCTTCGGCATCAAGCACGCAGCAAAGCAGCTGATCGCGCAAGGTCAGGGTGGTCGGATCATCAATATTGGCAGTCAGGCATCGAAGTCGGGCTTTCCATTCGCGTCCGCGTACGTGTCGTCGAAGCACGGCATGGTCGGGCTTACTCGTTCGGCAGCGATCGAACTCGGCTCGCACGGTATTACCGTCAATACGATTTGCCCCAATCACGTCACGACCGGCCTCGGTGCCTGGCAGAACCAGTTCTTCAGCGCAGCGACGGGTCGTAGCGAGGAGAAATACTTGGCCGATATGCGTGCTCGCATTCCGCTCGGGCGACCGGGCTTGCAGGACGATATCGCCAAGGCCTGCGCATTCTTAGCCTCTGGCGAGGCGGCCTACATCACGGGCGAGGCAATGAACGTGTCGGGCGGCGAGGAGTATCACTAGCTATGAGTTACAGCTGGCCTGGTGGCGCGCGTCTAGCGCTATCGCTCGTCGTCAACGTGGAAGAGGGCGCTGAATTCAATATCGAAGATGGTGATCGCGGTCCCGAGCCGGTCGATGAGCTCGGTATTACGCTGAAAAAGCCGGTTCGTAACTTTGGCAACGAATCGAACTACGCTTACGGTATTAACGAAGGTGCGCCGCGCGTATTGGGTCTGCTCGATCGTTATGGCTTTCCAGCTACGTTCACCGCAGCCGCAGTCGCACTCGAGCGTGCGCCGCAGGTGGCGCACGGTATCGCGGGTGCGGGTCACGAGGTGTGCGCGCACGGGTATCGTTGGGCGCATCAGCTCGGAATGAGTGAAGACGTCGAGCGTGACTTCATTCGCAAGGCGACCGAGAGCATTGCCAAAACCACCGGGACCCGTCCGGTGGGTTGGTTGTCGCGGTATTTGCATACGGCAGAGACGCGGCGATTGTTGAGCGAGGAGGGTTACCTCTACCACATGGACGATTTCAGTCGTGATGAGCCGTTCCTGGATCGCTCACTACCTAAGCCGATGGTGGTGTTGCCCTATGCGCTCGATTCGAACGACATGAAAATGTGGAACGCGCCGGCACTGATGCCAACCGATTGGTTGAGCTATGCCAAAGATACTTTCGATTGGTTGCTCGCCGAATCGGCGGGGCGTCCGCGAATGATGTCGCTCGGCGTGCATTTGCGCATCATCGGTCGACCTGGCCGAATCGTGGCGCTAGATCGATTTTTCCAGCATGTCAGTCGTGCTGAGGGTGTGTGGATCGCAACACGACGTGACATCGCCGCGCATTACCAGAGCATTCAGTCAGGCTGATCGTTGCTCTGCACGTGACAATCGCTCGGCGAGCGTGATGACGAGTTCATCGGCGCCCGCGTGCCCCACGATTTGAAGCCCAGCCGGCAGGTCGCGGCTGGGTATCGGAATCGTGGCAGCGGGTGATCCGGTGGCTGTGGCGATGACGGTGAGATCCGCCAGCGAGTCGGGTGTCGGCAGCGCGTGCGCAAAGGCCGGCACCGGGCTCGTTGGTAACAACACGGCATCAAACTCCCCGGTGCATCGGTGCCATCTCTTCGCAAACTCATCGACGAGGTCGCGATATTGACTCAGCTTATCCGCGCTGAGTTTGCCGCCGAACTCAAGCATTCCCCGTAGCGGTTCATCGAAATCTTCGGGCTGTCTCGCCAGATGTTCGCGATGCTCGAGCCACATACGATGTTCGCAGAGAGCGAAAATGGCTCGACGGACTTTGCGTAGTTCGAGCGTACCCATCGCATCGGCGGGCCAATCGAGCGTCCTGATAGACAGGTCTTGGTTTTCAAAGGCAGTCATCGCCGCTCGAAACGACGTCTCTACCGTCGACTCGACTTCGACATCGCCAAAGCGGGTCAGCACTGCGCATCGCAGGGTCTTCGAGGGGGGTGGTGTTTTGAGGGCTCCCAAGACTTGCAGCACGTCGCGAGCAAGACCGAGGTCGCGACTGAGCGGCCCAAGATGATCGAAGTCTTCATGTACCGGCAGCACGCCTTGCAAACTGAGGCGAGCGCTCGAGGGTTTGAAGCCGACGATGCCGCAGAGCGCCGCAGGAATGCGGACCGAGCCGATCGTGTCACTGCCGAGGGCGACGTCGCAATGCTCGGCAGCAACCGCTGCGGCAGAACCGCCGCTTGAACCACCGACTGACAGCGCCGCGTTTAGCGGATGACGGATCGGTCCTTCGATACTGCGCCCGCTGGCGCCGAGCGCGCCCGCATCCATCGTGGTTTGTCCGATAAGAATGGCGCCTGCGGCTCGCAACCTGCGGATCACCTCGGCGTCGCTCTCGGCGCGCACCCGCCGGCGACTACGCAGACCGCCTGCCCATGGCCAACCGGCAACGGCGATGTTGCCTTTGATGCCGAGCAACACGCCGTCGATAGCGCTCAGTCTCTGGCATTGTTTGGAACGTTGATCGCTTAGGCGCGCAGCCTCGCGAGCCGACTCCAGATCCAGATGTGACCACGCATTCAGATCGTCCGCTGCGATGCGATCAATGGCGGATTCGAGTCGAGTCGTTGCGCTCGCGAGACTCATGGCATCACGCGCTCGCTTTTGGTCGTTCGTCGATCAAGCGGATCGGTTTTTGCCGACTCTCGATTTGAGTGAGGGCGGCCGTTTCGCCGGGTGCGACGAGTTCTACTTCGATTTCGACGCCGACACGGCGGCTGAGGAGACTCGCAAAGCCGCTCGCGACCGCCGAATCTCGATGTGCGCCAGCGCGGGTCTCGATGATCACGCAAAGGTTGTCGCGACCTGAAGCGTCACGTCGAGCACGACAAATGTACTCACCCGCGAATTCACTGCGTTCATTGAGAATGGCGGCGAGCGCGAGTGGGTAAACATTGATGCCGCGCAGCTTGACCATGTTGTCACTACGACCGAGCACGCCGACGGTGCGCTGCAATTGATAGCCGAGTGAGGATGTGCCTGTTTTCCAGGCGGATAGGTCATGGGTATTGAAGCGAATCAAGGGATAGACATCGTCGCGATAGAGTGAGGTGACGACCATGTCGCCCGGCTCTTCACCGCGAACCGCACGACCGCTGCCCTCGTCGATCAGCTCGAGATACTGGGCATCTTCCATCACGTACATGCCGTCACGGTCTGGTCCTTCGGCGGCAATCGGTCCCGTGTCGGCAACACCGTACCAGTCAAAGATTTCAGCGCCGCCCCAAGCGCGTGAGAGGGCGCTGCGAGACTCGCGTCCAACGTGACCGAAGATGGCGCGGATAGGCAAGTCACGACCAGGCTCGAGCCCCATTTCGCGCGCGGTCTCCGATAGCTGTCGGATGTAATCGACGAAACCCACGATGACAGTGACACCAAGATCGCGCATCAATTCGATCTGTGTCACCGAGCGAGTTTCTTTGCCGGTTCCTGCCGACAGAAACAGCGAGTTGGTGTAGTGCAGGGCGGCCTCGCGCACAAAGTGGCCACCATTGATCATGCCGTGTCCGTAGACCGAATGAATAACGTCGCTCGACTGCAAGCCCTGCATACGCCAGATTCGAGCGACGAGCAGTGCTTGCACCTCGCGTGACTTCGGACTGAAGAGCACGACCTGCGGACGACCTGTGGTGCCGCTCGTCGTGTGTATGACCGTGACGGGGCGTTGGTCCAGAGGCCATTTGTCGAAGCCGTGATAGTCACCATACGGTGGGTGTTCGGCCAGGCTTTTCATTAAGTCCGACTTGCCGAAGATCGGCAGTTTCTCGATGTCGTCGAGCCCCGCGACATCGCCTCTCGTCAAACCATGAGCACCCCACAGGCGTTGGTAAAACGGGATCTCCCACGCGCGCTGCACACAGCGACGAAATAGCCTGTCTTGATGAGCTCGGATTTCGTCGCGCGAGAGCTTGGCAAAGTGCTCCGTGAAGTCGGTTCCCAGGGGGAAATCCCGCCGCATCTGCGCGTAGTCGAACGACTCGAAATAATTCGGGTAAGTCATGTGGCGTCCTCGAATAACATGGCATCGACGAGTTGCGTCATATCGGAGATGGCGGGAAGTTCGTCGACCAGTTGGATCACTTTTGAAATCGATTGTTCGCTCAAGGGTTTGACTCCGGCCGCGGCGGCGCGGCGGAACTTCGCCAAATGACGCTCGCGCGTGAGCGGCCTTCCGGGCGCGCCGAGTACGGCGGGCAGAGGTAACTGCTCGGTATGTCCCGAACGCAGCTGCACTTCGACGCGTTGCGGTGCGAGTGCGTTGAGCGACGGATTATCATCGCGCAGCACGCGAATGCGATGGGCGAGTGTCAGTCGCTCGGGCGAGCGTAGTGCGGCGGCATCGAAGTCGCCGACCGTGACATCGCCAGTGAGTAGGGCGGTTGCAACGACGTAGGGCAGGCAGAGCCGGGCGTAGGCCGGGAGCATGTCCGAATGCGCGGGACGGTCGACCAATTGAACGACCAGTGGCGGGGCGTAGACGCGCAGCTCCTCGATCTCTGCAACCGAAAAGCCGAGCGCCTGTTGCAGTGTCAGAGCGCCGTCGACACCGCCGTGTGTGGCGCGACCGCTCGGAAAGGGTTTGTGTGAGAGCTGCTCGATCTCCTGGCGCTGCCCAAGTTGATCGAAAGCCGATGGGTCCCATTCCGAGTCGAACAGTGTGAAGTAGCCGAAATCGCCCTCGAGGAAATGCCGTGGCCCTTGTACGCCGCGGGTGGCCAAGTCGATGGCAAGCAGCGCGGCGCGCGTATTGACGCCAATCTGCAGAGGCAGCATCGGTGAACCTTCGACATGCGCCTGCATCGTTCCCGAGAGCTGGCTGTAGCAAAGACCTAGTGCACTGCGCGTCGTCTCAACGTCCAGGCGCAGCATGTTGGCAATACCTGCGGTGGCACCCAAAGCACCGCACATCGCCGGTCGGAAAAATCGCAGTTTGTTTCTGGCGGCGCGGCCGATCGTGGTGGCGACATCGACAGCGACGCTACAGCCGCTGACGAAACGTCGGCCGTCGATTTGCCCGCGTTGCTCCGACCAGGCCAGCAGGGTCGAAAGGACCACGGCCATCGGGTGCACTACGGCCGGTTCGTGAACGCAATCCCACTCCTGATTGTGGATTTGATAGCCATTGACGAAGGCAGCGGTAATAGCGGGGACTCGTTGTCCCGTTCCCCAGATGCGGCAATCGTTTGATTGTCCCCATCCGCGTGCCATATCGATCAGTTCGGTCACTAGCGGGACGCGAGAGCCTGCAAGTGCCACGCCGAGTGAATCGAGTACGAATGTCGACGTTGCCGTGACGGCGCTTGGCGAGAGAGTGTCGAAGCGATGTGTGACGACATGCTCGACGAGTTTGGAGGTGACGTGATCGGTCGGGCCCACGATCAAGCACTCCAAGCCCAAAAAGTCCAATCAAGCACCGTGGTCTCCGTCTCAGGTGCGCCGCGAGCGGCGTGACATGTCGCCGCGATACGCAGCAGTGCGCCGCCGTCGGCGACCGGGATCCGATCGAGGATCTTGAAGGTCGTGCGCAATCGGTCGCCCTCGAGAACCGGCGCGAGATGATCGCAATTCTCCCACGCGATCAGCGTGAGCAGATTGGGTAACGCTCGAGTGATCTGCGCGAAACACGTGAAAATGGTGTGGCCGCCAAAGACGAGCCGCTCGCCGAGATATGAGACAGCCGAATCGGTGTGCGCCATGGCCATGTTCAAAGATAAACGTACGAGTTCGGGTGCTGAAGTGACCGTGTCACGCGCTTCGACGATGACTTGATCGCCGACGTTAATGGTGTCGTGACGCCAACCCAGCCAGGGTTCTGTGGGTTTGAGGTTCCACCCGCGTGGCAGAGCTGCGATGACATCCGCTGGAGTGGTGGCGGCACCGATTCGGTCCAAGTCATCCGCATGGCCTGTCGTGGCGGCAGGATCCCGGCAGGGAATCATCGGGCAGCGCCAGAAGTGCAGAACCGTTTCACCCCGTTGATTTGTGGTGGTCATCTCGAGTGCGACGATGCCGGTTGCTGCACGATTCGCTTGGCTCTTGTTCTGGCGCAGCCCCACCACTTTCGTTCGCGTGTAGAGCGTATCGCCCAAGTGCACGCTGCGATGCAGAATCAACCCACGATAAAAAAGATTCGCTTTGACGCGCTGCGAGGCCCAAGTGGATTGACCAATCGCCGCGTTGATCGCGAGCAACGGATGAACTATTGCCGTACCCGCGCCCGTGACGAGCGTGCTCGTGTGATGATCGAGCGGCAAACGCAGTCGATCACCAAATAGTGCTTGATGCCAGGCAGCGTGTCCGGCATCGATGGTGACGGCGGGCGCGTCGAATTCCAAGCCGTGCTGAAAGTCTTCGAAGCAAGGTCCCGAGATGGAGTGGGTGGTCACGATGAGAGACTCCTGAAAATCATTCGAACGGCAACCAGACACAGAAACACACCGAAGACTTGCGAGAGTCGTCGGCGGTCAAGGCGATGAGCGAGCCGCGCGCCGATGGGCGCCATCCACGTCGAGGTGGGTACGATCGCAATCAGCGCAGAAAGGCTGACGAGACCCACGGTAGCGCCCGGCATGTCGACCGGTGGATCTGCGAGCAGGTAGACGATCGTTCCGGGTAGGGCGAGTGCGAGCCCGAAGAACGCGGCGGTGCCGACGGCACGGTGAATGGCGCTGCCCGTCAGTGTCATGACCGGAACCGAGAGCGTGCCGCCGCCGATACCCATCATGGTGGATAGAGTGCTGATCAGAGTGGCGATGAGGTTACCGCCGAATCCGCGCGGTACCGTCTCACGTAATCGCCAATGGTCTAGTGGTAGCACCATTTTGAGTGCAACGAGCAGCGCGACGATCGCAAACACGCCCGCCAAGGTTTGCGCGGTGACGCGAGCGGCGAGTGCGCTGCCGACCAAGCCACCCAGCAGCAGGCCGGGCAGCCAAGCGCGAACCAACGACCAATCAATGCCGTCGCGAGCGTGATGAGCGCGGCTTGAGGCGATCGCAGTGGGGATGATCGTCGCGAGCGAGGTTGCGACCGCGACGTGCATCGAACCTTCCGGTGGTACGCCGAGATATCGCAGAACGAGATCCAAGACCGGAACGAGTACGATCCCGCCGCCAACGCCGAGCAATCCGGCGATCAGACCCGCAACGAGCCCGGTCGATAGTAGTAAAAGGGCCAGCGGCCACAGCTGAATCCAATCCATCACACACGAAGTCTAGGACATGACGCGCCTTTCGGTCGGATGACGTGATTTCTGCGCCGAAACTTGCGTGTGCGGGGCTCCGGCCGATACAGTTACCGAGGTTTTTCAGCGGATTTTCTTATCATCATGGCCGTTTCCCCTCCCGCCGACTGGGTCGTGCACAAGTTCGGCGGATCGAGCGTCGCGGACGCCGATTGCTTCCGTCGTGTCGCCACCATTCTCGACTCTTGGGTCCCGGCCCGAATGGGGGTCGTGTTATCCGCCTGCAAAGGGGTCACCGACGGGCTACTGGCGCTCGTGAGCAAGGCCGAGCAGCGCGATGCCGGATGGCGTGATGGCCTAGTCGCATTACGACAGAGACACGAGGGCATCGCGAGGGCTTTGCTTGAGGCTCCCGCTGTCGACACCTACCTCGCAGCCTTCGATCGTGACCTGCAAGATCTCGAGGGCATACTGCAGGCCGTCTCTTTAACACGCTCTGCGTCTCGCAACGTGACCGATCTCATTTCGGGCTACGGTGAAATCTGGTCGACGCGTCTTTTTCGCGAATTCTATTCGGCGACGGGCAAGCGTCGCGGCGAGGTGCGTTGGCTCGATGCCCGCGAGGTCGTCGTGGTCGAGTGGGGTCCGCTTGGTCCGATGGTTCAATGGGAAGAGTCACGCCGCCGAATCCAGGCGGTGATCCCCGGTAAATTCGACGGCACGCTCATCATCACGGGTTTCATTGCGGCCGACGCGCGCGGTGTGCAAACAACGCTCGGTCGTAATGGCAGCGATTTTTCGGCTTCGATCTTCGGCTCGCTGCTCGACGCCCGCGAGATCCATATCTGGACGGATGTCGACGGTGTGCTGTCTGCCGATCCGCGTCGTGTCCCGGATGCTCAGGTCATCGACTCCCTCTCGTACAACGAGGCGATGGAGTTAGCTTACTTCGGCGCGAAGGTCATCCATCCTCAAACCATGGCACCAGCCGTGGGGCGAGAGATCCCGATATGGATACGCAACACCTTTGCACCGGATCATCCGGCGACCTTGATCTGCGCGCGACCAACGTCGGCGCTCGCGGTCAAGGGCATCACTACGATCGAGAACATTGCGCTCGTAAATCTCGAGGGCGCCGGCATGATCGGGGTTCCGGGTACGGCACACCGACTCTTCGGTGCGCTGCGTGAGGAGGCGATCTCGGTCGTACTGATCTCGCAGGGTAGCTCCGAGCATTCGATTTGCTGCGCCGTTCCTAAAGAACAGGCTGATCGCGCGGTCGAGGTGGTGCGAGCCGCGTTTTCTCGCGAACTGGGGGATGGCCAGATTCAATCGGTCGAGGTGGACCGTGATCTGGCGATACTCGCTGTGGTCGGTGATGGTATGGCCGGTATGCCGGGTATCTCCGCCAAAGTTTTCAATGCCCTTGGTATGGCGGGCGTTAACGTTCGTGCGATCGCGCAGGGAGCCTCCGAGCGCAATATCTCGGTGGTCGTTCCAGCAAAGGCGGCGACCCGCGCGTTGCGGGCGGTGCATGCCAGCTTCTATCTCTCGGCTCACACTGTGTCGGTCGGCATCATCGGTCCGGGAACGGTCGGGAAAGTGTTGCTCGATCAAATGGCCTCGCAGTCGGCGCGTCTGCGTCGCGACTTCAAGTTGGATCTGCGCGTGCGCGGACTGCTCTCGTCGAAGCGCATGCTGCTGTCGGACAAGGGCGTCGATCTGTCGCAATGGCAAAACGAGTTTGCGGCGGCGGATCGCGCTGCGGATCTTGCGGCGTTTGTCGAGCATGTCGGAGTCGACTATCTGCCGCACCGCGTGATCATCGATTGCACGGCCAGCGGTGAAGTCGCCAAACACTATGCCGAGTGGCTCGCTGCCGGCATCCACATCGTGACGCCAAACAAGAAAGCCAATAGCGCGCCGCTCGAGAGTTATCGCGCACTGCAACAGGCGCGACGTATCGGCGGCACCCACTATCTCTACGAGGCTACCGTTGGCGCTGGTTTGCCGGTCGTACAGACGCTGCGCGATTTACGTGAGACGGGTGACGAGATTACGAGTATTGAAGGCATTTTCTCTGGCACGCTTGCGTATCTCTTCAATGTTTACGATGGCTCGCGAGAATTCAGCGACATCGTCTTGGAGGCAAAGCAGCGCGGGTATACCGAGCCTGATCCGCGTGACGATTTGTCGGGCACCGACGTGGCGCGCAAGCTGATTATTCTGGGGCGTGAAATGGGCCTCGATCTCGAGCTGTCGGATGTGAAGGTTGAGAGTTTGGTGCCGACGGGTCTCGAACAAGGATCGATTGAAGATTTCCTGAAGCGTTTGCCACAGCACGATGCGGCGATGAAAAGCCGTTTCGAGCGCGCAGCGGCCGAGGGCAAGGTGTTGCGGTACGTGGGTCGTCTCTCCGCCGATGGTCAGGCGACCGTGGGTGTCGTCGAACTGGATCGCAAGCATCCCTTCGCCAATATTGCCTTGACCGACAACGTCGTTCGTTTTGCGACCAGTCGTTACAACAACAATCCGCTGATCGTGCAGGGTCCGGGTGCGGGCCCCGAAGTCACGGCAGGCGGCATTTTTGCAGACCTGCTGCGCCTGTCTGCCTATCTCGGAGCTCGACTGTGACACGTGAAACCGCGACGGCATTTGCGCCTGCATCCGTCGGCAATGTGGGTATCGGTTTCGATATCTTGGGATTCGCCGTGGATGCGCTCGGTGATCGTGTACGCGCGACTCGCAGCAAAACGCCGGGCGTGCGCATCACGGGTTGCAGTGGTGTCGTCGCGGAAATACCCCTCGAAGCAGAAAAAAATACCGCTGGGCGTTCGGTGATTGCCCTCGCCGTCGCCGCCAAACCTCAGTTTGGTATCGAACTGCATATCGAGAAGGGGATTCCGCTGGGCTCGGGTCTCGGTGGCTCGGCGGCCTCGGCCGTTGCAGCCGTCGTTGCGGCCAATGCCTTGCTTGATCAGCCCTTCGAAAAAATCGATTTACTGAAGTTCGCCATGCAGGGTGAGGCCGTGGCAAGCGGTTCGATGCATGTCGATAACATCGCGCCCTCGTTATTCGGTGGTTTGGTATTGACGGTCGGTATCGACAACCCTCGCGTCAAACGTATTCCGGTACCGAAGGGAATCAGTGCCGTCATCGTGCATCCGCACATGTTTCTCGCAACCAAACAGGCGCGCGCCATCCTGAAACGAGATGTGGCGATGGCTGATTTCGTATGGCAGACGGCCAATCTCGCCGGTTTCATCTCTGGTTGCTACACCGATGATCTCGAGTTGATCCGCGAGGGTTTGAACGACGTGGTCATCGAACCGCAGCGCCGACAGTTGATCCCGGGGTTCACGGCGGTGCGTAATGCCTCATTGGCCGCCGGCTCTCTGGGATGTTCCATCTCGGGTGCGGGGCCGACGATGTTCGCGTGGGCTCAGACGGATGTAGCCGAAGCCGTTCGCTCGGCGATGGTGCAGGAATTTGCGCGTCACGGCGTCGAGACCGATCACTGGGTGGTCCGCGTCGAGTCCGACGGCGCTCGTGTCGTCTCTGGCTGACGCCGCGGTAGTCAGATGCGTTTTTTCAGTACTCGCGGTGAACCCGCTGGTTTGAGTTTGAGCGAGGCCATATTGCGAGGGCTCGCGCCCGACGGCGGTTTGTACGTGCCGGATGCATGGCCAAGTTTGACGCCGGCGGATTTCGATCAATGCGAGACGCTGGCCGACGTGGGCGCGCGTTTGATCGCTCCGTTCGCCAAGGGCGATCGTCTTGAGTCGCTCATCGCGGAGATCACTGCGGACGCTTTCAACTTTCCAGCACCACTCGTGCCGGTGACGGGCTCCGCCAATCATTCGGAAATGCACGTCCTCGAGTTGTTTCACGGGCCCACGGCAGCGTTCAAAGATTTCGGCGCCCGATTTCTGGCTGCAAGCTTCCAGCGTCTGCGCTCGGCTAGCGATCCGACCGTCAATATTTTGGTGGCGACGTCCGGTGATACGGGTGGTGCGGTCGCCGCGGCTTTCCATCGCCGTCCCGGCATGGCGGTGACGGTTCTTTTCCCCAAGGGTCTCGTCTCGCCAACTCAAGAACGTCAGTTGACCTGCTGGGGCGATAATGTACGCAGCTTTGCGGTCGCCGGCACATTCGACGATTGCCAGCGCATGGTCAAAGAAGCGTTCGTTGACGAACAATTGAACGCCGCGATGAGTCTGTCGTCGGCCAACAGCATCAACTTGGGTCGATTGTTACCGCAGGCCGCCTATTACGCCTCTACCTCGCTGCAGTACTGGCGCACACACGCACGCAAACTCAACTTCATTATTCCGAGTGGCAATCTCGGCAATGCCGTCGCCTGTATCTGGGCGCGTCATCTCGGCTTGCCGATCGGTCGGATCGTGCTCGCGCACAATGCGAATCGAACTGTGGTCGATTATCTGCAATCGGGTGAGTGGGCTCCCCGTCGAAGTCTGGCGACCTTGGCATCTGCCATGGATGTGGGGCACCCCTCGAACATGGAGCGTCTGAGGGCTTTGTATCCGGATGTGGATCGTCTGCGCGAGGCTGTGACGGCCGAGTCGGTTGACGATACGCGTATCGCTGCGCGAATTCGAAGCGATCGTCAGCGCTTTGGACAAATTTGGTGTCCTCATACGGCTGTCGCTGCCGAGGTCTGGGCGGGCATGGATGAGGCGACGCGTCGCGACTTGCCCTGGTGCTTGGTCGCAACCGCGTCGCCGGCCAAGTTTCCGGAAATCGTTGAGCCGTTGATCGATTCGACCGTGCCGGTGCCACCGGCCTTGGCTGAATTGCTGCAGCGACCAACGCAAGTCGAGCCGCTTGAGCCATCCTTGGCTGCGCTGCGTTCGGCCTTGTTGTCGTCGCATCGATGACGATCTCATTTTCTTTGGCAGACCCGACGGGACTCGTCGTCGCTGCTGCTGTGGCGGGCCTAGTCCTCGGTATCGTGGCCGTCATCGGATACAAGCGCTATCGTGCTCGACGCGAGCGACTGGCGCGCGAGACGCGCATCGCGTCCGTCTCGGTGGATTACCTGCGCGATGTTGCCCTGCCGGACGCATCGGGTAACGAGGTGCATCTCGATTACCTGTTGCTCAGCACTCGCGGGTTACTGGTTCTGGATGTGCGCGATATCGCGGGCAACGTCTTCGGCTCAGACAGCATGACAGAGTGGACGGTCATGGCAGCAGGACGGCGGTTTACGTTCGCCAATCCGCAGGCGGCGCTCTACGATCGAATCGCAGCGGTGAAGGGGTGGGCCGGTGCGATTCCTGTTGAAGGTCGAGTCGTCTTTTCGCGTGCTGCGATATTTCCGAAGGGTCTGCCTCGCATGACGCTGCGGGAAGAATCATTGGAGGCGGATTTTCTTTTAGGTGAGCGAGGGCATGCGGAGCGTGTCGTCGCACCTTGGATGGATGATTGGCAACGCTTGAAGTCGTCGGCGCGCCCGAGTCGTTTCCAACGCAGCTAAGTGACGAGCGCCGATCACTCGGCAGGAAAGTTGAAGAATTCCCGTGCCGTTCGAGTGGTGTGAGCGGCGAGTTCATCCCGCGTTTCTCCGCGCGCTGTGGCGATGACATCCGCGATATGTGGCAGGTACATCGGCTCGTTACGGCGAGACTCGGGTTTGGGATTGAGGTCGCGCGGCAAGAGATAGGGGCCATCGGTCTCTATCATCAATTTACCGACCGGAATTCGCGAGACGAGTTCGCGTAAATGATGTCCGCGCCGCTCATCACAGATCCAGCCGGTGATTCCAATCCAAAGTCCCGTTGCGAGGGACTCATCGAGCTCTGCCGCATTGCCCGTAAAGCAGTGCAGTACGGCCCTCGGTAATGACGACGCACGCTCCGTCAGCATGGCGATGAAATCGGCATGGGCGTCGCGTTGGTGCAGAAACAGCGGCTTTCCAGTGGCGATCGCCAAATCGAGCTGTTTCTCGAAGGCGCGTCGTTGCTCTGACGGTGAGGAGAAGTTCCGATGGTAATCGAGCCCTGTTTCGCCAACGGCCACGACCCAGGGATGCTGTAAGAGCTCAGTGAGAGTGGCGTGCGCTTGGTCATCATAATCGACCGCATGGTGCGGGTGACAACCGGCGGTTGATCGCAAGATACGCGGTGAGAGAGCCACCAAGTCTAGCGCGGCCCTCGAGCTTTCAGCGGAGGCGCCGGTGACAATGAATTGCCTGACGCCGCAATCGACGGCACGCGAGAGAACGGCGGCGCGATCGTGATCGTAGCTGTCGTGAGTGAGGTTGATGCCGATGTCGATCAATTCGAACATAGAGCCGCACACAAGGCGTCGACATCACCGTCGTTTTGACACCACGAGACGACGAAGCGCGCCTCGCCTGAGCCACTCGCGCCCCAATCGTAGAACTCGAAACCGGCGTTTCGCAGTGCGGCGATTCGGGTGTCACCCAGTTTGACGAAAACTTCGTTCGCTTGTACCGGATGCATCAGCGCAGAACCCGCAGCCGCTCCGATGCGCTGTGCCAGAGTGTTGGCATGACTTGCAAGCTTGAGCCAAAGATCGCGGTCGAGGTACGCCAGCAGTTGCGCCGATACATAGCGCGACTTTGACAGTAAGTGGGCTGCGCGTTTGCGTCGAAACTCGAAGTCCGCCACGAGCTGGGGATCGAAGAAAACGACGGCCTCAGCGGTCAGGGCTCCGTTTTTGGTAGCGCCAAAAGAGAGTACGTCGACACCCGCACGCCAAGTGATGTCGGCGGGCGAACACCGCAGCGAGGCGACCGCATTGGCAAAGCGGGCGCCGTCCATATGAACTTTGAGGCCGCTCTTGTGTGCAAGCGTCGACAGTGCTTGGACCTCCTCGGGTGTGTAGACCGTGCCAAGCTCGGTTGCCTGCGTAATGGACAGCGCGCGCGGCTGAACGGTGTGTACCGAGGTTGGGTTGGCCTCGAGCGTGCGAGCGAGTGTCGCCGGTGTCACTTTGGCACCGTCACCGCTCATGCAGATCAGCCTTGCTCCTGCCGACATGAATTCCGGAGCGCCGCATTCATCGCGCACGATATGCGCTTCTTCATGCGTCAACACAGCACCCCAAGGTGGGACGAGCGTTGCGAGTGAGAGCGCATTGGCGGCGGTCCCCGTCGAGACGGGGAAGACGCGAACCTCGTGTTCGAACAGATGCTCGAAGCGCGCTTGTAGTGCGGCGGTCCAACGGTCATCGCCATAGCCACGCGCGTAGCCTTCGTTGGCCTCATGTAGTGCCGCCATGATGGCCGGTGCCACCGGCGCCGTATTATCGCTTTTGAAATAGATCGCCATGGGGCGCGAATGCTAACTCATGCCGCTATCATGTGGCGCATCATGAGCGAGTTACCGATCGAGATTCGTCGCAGCCGCCGGGCACGCCGGTTATCGGCCCGAGTGCATCTCGATGGGCGTGTTGAGGTCGTGGTGCCCATTTATGCGCCGGGTGTCATCGTCGATGACTTTATTGCGCGTCACCGCAGCTGGATGGATGCACGCCGAGCAGAGCGACTGCGGCAATGGGCCGCCGAACCGTTTCCTCCGCCACACTTAGACTTAAAGGCGTTCGGCGAGCGTTGGTCGATTACACGCATCGTCTCGGAAACGTCGCGTATGTTTTGGCAAGAGACCTCGGATCGAGAGCTGCAACTGCATCTGCCCGAGGGAGCCAATCGCATGCAGTCTCGAGTCTTGCTGATCGAATGGCTACGCCGCTATCTGCGACCGCACTTCGAGCGTCGGTTGAGTGCGTTGGCTGATGGTCACGGGTTTCATTACGAGTCGATGCAACTGCGGCGGCAACGGACGCGGTGGGGCTCCTGCTCCAAGCGTGGCGTTATCAGTCTCAATCTCTGCGGCGCATTCCAGCCACCCGAGGTACTCGACTATTTGATGCTGCACGAGCTCGTACACACTCGTCACATGAACCATTCGGATCGCTATTGGCGAGCAGTAGAAGCCGTTAGTCCGAAGTGGCGAGAACTCGATCGAGCGCTGACGCACGGTTGGCAATTTGTGCCGCAGTGGGTGTTTCGTTAGATCGAACGACGTCGATGACGTGTTCGATGTAGCCGATACCCAAGCAGCGCGGCCAACGTCGCTGCGTAAATCAAAGGCTCGGTGATGTCGAGCTTAACCTGCCAGTAGTAATGCCAGACGGCCAGAATCGCGACTGGGTAAATCGCCGCATGCCATCGCTGCCAGCGGCGCCCCATGCGGCGCATCGCCCGATCGGTGGAGGTTGCCGCCATTGGGAGCATGCCGATCAAAGCGATCAAACCCACGATGATGAACGGACGTTTGGCGATCTCCGCGCCAAGATCGCTCCAGTCGAGACCGAGTTCGAGGATCGCATAAACGAATAAATGCAAGGTGGCGTACGCGAAGCTCGTGAGCCCCGCAACTCGTCGACACCACAAAAATTCGATTCGTCCGGTCAATTCCTGTAACGGGCGCATCGCCAGCGTCAGCCACAGTGAATTGAGCGCCGTCTTGCCGCTACTGTGCAAAAGTTCGCGGCTGGGGTTAGGACCGAGCGATTGACCGGCGATCTCGAATAGCGCGATGGCCATCCAGGTGATTGGCACGAGCGCTATGAGCAAGGCGAGTTGCTCGACGCCACGCCGAGTCAGATGCGGGCCCGACGTGACGGTCATCAATAAAATCGACGCAAGTCGAGTCCACGGTAGAGCGCTGCGACTTCGTTGGCGTAGCCATTAAAGGGTAGCGTGTCGATACGCGAGCCAAACAAGCTTCCCCCGAGGCGACGCTCCTTCGCTTGGCTCCAGCGGGGATGATCGACGGCGGGATTCACGTTGGCATAGAAACCATATTCGTCGGGAGCCGCCTTGTTCCAGCTCGTGGCGGGTTGCTTCTCGACAAAACGAATTCGGACGATCGATTTGATGCTCTTGAACCCGTACTTCCAAGGCACGATCAGGCGTAGTGGCGCGCCGCTCTGGTTCGGTAGCCAGCGCCCGTGCAGGCCGACCGTCAACAACGTCAGAGGATGCATCGCCTCATCGATACGCAGCCCTTCGACGTAAGGCCAATCGATGACGCGTGATCGCTGTCCGGGAAACTGTTTGGGATCGAGTAGCGTCGTGAACTCAACAAACTTGGCACGTGAATTTGGCTCGAAGCGTGCCAGCACGTCTCTTAAGGGGATGCCGAGCCAAGGAACGACGCGAGACCATGCCTCGACGCAGCGGAAGCGATAGATCCGCTCCTCGAGCGCATGCGGCTTCAGGATGTCCTCCAGTGTGTACCGACCTGTCTTGGCGGCTTCGCCCGCGATCTCTACCGACCAGGGTCTCGGCTTGAACGAGCCAGAGCGTTCGGATGGATCGGACTTATCGAGACCGAACTCATAAAAATTGTTGTAGGTCGTGATTTCTTCCCAAGTGTTGGGCGCCTCACTCACCGACCAGCGCGGGTTTCTGCGAAAGCTCGGTGGCGCCACGGGAGTCGCTGCACTGCGGGCGCTGACGGTGGCGGGCTGTGCGATGGCGGACTCGGCGAGTAGGGTGGCGCCGGCTCCAGCAACGAGCCCCGTTAACACCTCTCGGCGCGATGTCGGCGGCGTGCCGAGCTCTCTGGGAGTGGGCTCGATCTCCGATGGAGCGATCTTAGGAAATGTGAACTTCGCCATTTTAAATCCTTTTAAAACAGGAAATTATGACCAATACTTAAACTCGACCGGAAGTTTACTGGCAGCCTTGCGCAAACGCTTGCCGGGGTTGATCAACACCGCGCGATCTACGAGCTTCAGGTGATCGAGATCGGGTGTCGAGTTGCCATAGCCTACCAAGCGCTTTCCCGGATGGCGCAATGCAAGTTGTTTGAGCTGGCGCGCCTTTTCGACGTCACGCACATTGGCGGCGGCGAGTTGGCCATCGAGCCTGTCGTCATCACGCCAGCGTACGGGAGTGCAAATGAACTCACTGAAACCCAGGGCTTTGGCAATCGCGGGAACATAGAGATCTACCGTGGCCGACATCAGCACGAGATGATCTCCGGCGTGGCGATGACGTTCGATCGCCGTGAGTGCCTCGGCGAAGACCCCGCGCCTCAGTAACTCGGGTACGTAATGTCGATTCCATGACTCGATGGTGTCGCGCGCAACGCCACCCAGGATTTTCGAGATCAAGGCGCCCTTGAGTCGGCCGCGATCGCGATCCAACACGAAGCGCAGAATGTCAGGCAGAACGCCGATGAAACGAATCAGTCGCAGCGGATGGCGCAGTGCAAATCCGGTGACGTAGCCCGAGAGAGTGTCTCGACGGGTGATCGTTCCGTCGAGATCGAAGAAGACGAGTAAAGGGGCAGGCTCGCGCGGATGATCGAGAACGTCCACGCGAGCCTGCTCGCTGTTACTTGCCGCGACGCGCTACCTTACGAGCGGTTTTCTTCGCTCGCGCCGGCGGCTTCGTCTTTGCTTTGACTGGGGTCTTAGCCTTGGCTTTTGTCTTCGTTTTGACTTTGGTCTTCGTCTTTGCCGACGTCTTGCTCTTGGCCTTCTTCTTCGGCTTGGACTTGCCTTTCCCGCCGCTGACAGCGAGTTGGCGCAAGACGTACTGCAGGATGCCGCCGTGGCGGTAGTAGTCGCGCTCCTTCGGCGTATCGATACGAATGCGTACTTCGAACACGATGGGCTTGCCACCGTTTTCCGGAGTAGCGGTGACTTTGACCGTGCGCGCCTCGGCGTTCTTCAGATCACCGAAGTCAAAGATCTCGCGACCGGTGAGGCCCAAAGATTGCGCGCTCTGACCATTCATGAACTGACAGGGGATGACGCCCATGCCAATGAGATTCGAGCGGTGGATGCGCTCGAAACTCTCGGCGATCACGGCTTTGACGCCCAGCAGCATCGTGCCCTTGGCGGCCCAGTCGCGCGAGGAGCCCGTACCGTATTCTTTGCCAGCCAGGACCACGAGTGCGGTACCTGCCGCCTGATACTTCATCGACGCATCGTAGATGGACATCGTCTCGTTGGTGGGCAAGTGGACGGTGACGCCGCCTTCGGTGCCCGGAGCCAGCAAGTTACGAAGGCGAATGTTGGCGAAGGTACCGCGCATCATGACTTCGTGGTTGCCACGGCGCGCGCCATACGAGTTGAAGTCCGCCTTTTCAACGCCATGGGCTTCGAGATACTTGGCAGCCGGGCTGCCGCGTGCGATGTCGCCAGCGGGTGAGATGTGATCGGTCGTGACCGAATCGCCGAGCAGTGCCAAGGCACGCGCGGCCTTGATCGGCTGAACCGGTCGCGGCTGCATTTGCATCCCGTCGAAGTACGGCGGATTACGCACGTAGGTCGACTTCTCGTCCCAAGTGTAGAGCTTACCTGCCGGCACCTTGATGGCGCGCCAGTTGGCATCACCTGCAAATACGTCGCCGTAGCTGCCACGGAACATCTTCGAGTCGATCGAAGCGCGAACCGTTTCCGCCACTTCTTGCGGGGACGGCCAAATATCTTTGAGGAATACCGGCTTGCCATTGCGGTCGTTGCCGAGCGGTTCGCTGTTCAAATCGATATCGGTGGTGCCGGCGAGTGCGTAAGCAACGACGAGCGGCGGCGAGGCGAGGAAGTTCATTTTGACTTCCGGATGCACACGGCCTTCGAAGTTACGATTGCCCGAGAGCACTGAGGTCGCGATGACATCACCGGCTTTGACCGCCGCTGAGATCTCGGGCTTCAACGGTCCGGAGTTGCCGATACACGTCATGCAACCGTAGCCGGTGACGTAGAAACCGACCTTGGCGTAGTCGTCGAGTAGTTTGGCCTTGGTGAGGTAGTCGGTGACGACCTTTGAACCCGGCGAGAGACTGGTTTTGACCCAGGGTTTCGCTTTCAAGCCTTTTGCAGCGGCGTTGCGCGCGAGCAAGGCTGCGCCGAGCATGACTGACGGGTTGGAGGTGTTGGTGCAGCTCGTGATGGCCGCGATGAGCACCGCGCCATCTTTGACCTCGAAACTTTGCTTGCCGGTAACTTTGCCAACGCCTTTGGCAGAGGGGTTTTTCTTGGCTCGCTCCTCGGCCATCTGCGCGTGAGTTTTGCCGTAAACCTGTTTGAGCGAGCGCAGCGGAACGCGATCCTGCGGGCGCTTGGGGCCCGCGAGTGAGGGCTCGACGGTGCTCAGATCCAGTTCAAGCACGTCGGTGTAGTCGGCTTGCGGCGCGCCGTTGTAGCGCCACATGCCCTGCGCCTTCGCATAGGCCTCGACCAGCGCGATCTGCTGTTTGCTGCGGCCCGAGAGCTCGAGATAGCGAAGGGTTTCTTCGTCGATCGGGAAGATGCCGCAGGTGCTGCCATATTCTGGCGCCATGTTGGCAATCGTGGCGCGATCGGCGAGCGGTAAGTTCGCAAGGCCGTCACCAAAGTATTCGACGAACTTCTCGACGACGCCTTTCTTGCGCAGCATTTCCGTGACGGTGAGCACGAGATCGGTAGCCGTCGCACCCGGTTGCAGCTGACCCGTGAGTTTGAAGCCGACGACCTGCGGGATGAGCATGGTGACCGGTTGTCCGAGCATCGCCGCTTCCGCCTCGATGCCGCCCACGCCCCAGCCAAGCACGCCGAGACCATTGATCATGGTGGTGTGCGAGTCGGTGCCGACGAGCGTGTCAGGGTAAGCCTGCAGTTTCTTGCCATCCTTGTTTTCGAACACGACGCGGCCGAGGAACTCGAGGTTGACCTGGTGCACGATGCCGGTGTTCGGCGGGACGACTTTGAAATTACGGAAAGCGGTCTGTCCCCAACGCAGGAACGAATAGCGTTCGCCGTTGCGTTGGAATTCGATTTTCGTGTTCTTCGCCAGTGAATCGGCTGCGCCGTAATGGTCCACTTGCACCGAGTGGTCGATGACCAATTCCGCCGGCGCAAGCGGGTTTACTTTCTGCGGATCTCCGCCGAGCTTACGAATGGCTTCACGCATGGCGGCAAGGTCCACCACGCAGGGCACGCCGGTGAAGTCCTGCATGATCACACGTGCGGGAGTGAAGGAAATCTCGTAATCAGGGGTGGCACTGGCTTTCCAGTTGAGCAGGGCGTCGATGTCTTTGCGCGTGACGTTCACGCCATCTTCGAACCGCAGCAGGTTCTCGAGCAAAATCTTGAGCGAGTAGGGCAGTCGTGCCACTTTCTTCTGCGGCAGCGCGGCGAGACTCCACATCTCGTAGGAACGCGAGCCTACTTTCAGTGACTTGCGCGCGCGGTAACTGTCAGCCATCGGAAACCCCCGGAAACAGGTGAACTGGGCAAAAAACGAAATCAAATTATAGCGATTCGATGACCGCGCCGCCCAGACAGCGCGTGCCCTGATACAGAACGGCGAACTGTCCGGGCGTGACAGCCCGCTGCGCTGCGTCGAACCGCAACTCGATGCTGCCGTCCGCTTGCGGCTCGACGCGGCAGGGTTGATCCGGCTGTCGGTAACGCAGCTTGACCGTCGCACTGAAGGGCGCTGCCGGCGAGTCGATCAGCCAGTGCATCGGTCCGGTCTTGACCCAGTGCGTCTGCATCAAAGGGTGATCGTGCCCTTGAACGACGATCAACACGTTACGCGCGAGATCCTTGCGTGCAACGTACCAGGGTGCTTCTTCGTGACCACGTCGTCCGCCGATCTCGAGCCCGCCGCGCTGCCCGAGCGTGTAGAAGGCGAGTCCACGATGCGTTCCGATGTGCTCGCCCTCGGCCGTTTCGATAGGACCGGGTTTCTCGATCACATACTGCGCGAGGAATTCACGAAAGGGTCGCTCGCCGATGAAGCAGATTCCGGTGCTGTCGGGCTTGTCGTAAACCGGCAGTCCCGCCGCTCGAGCCTCGGCCCGAACCTCCGCTTTGCGCGAGTCGCCCAGCGGAAACAACGCCGCTTTTAATTGTGGCAGCTCTAAGGCGTGTAAGAAGTACGACTGATCCTTATCCAAATCGACCGCTTTGTGCAGTTCGACCCGATCTATGCCTTCGACGCGGCGCGCGTAGTGTCCGGTCGCGAACCGTTCGCCGCCGAGGCGACGCACATGTTCGAGGCAGACGCCGAACTTAATTTCGCGGTTACACAACACATCGGGGTTGGGTGTTCTGCCAGCGCGATACTCGGTTAGGAAGTAATCGAAAACGCGTTGCCGATAGGCATCGGCGAAATCGACTCGGTGCAGAGGAATATCAAGTTCGCGGCAGACCGCGCGTGCGTCCTGATAATCCTCCGCGATCGTGCAGTAGGCGTCGTCCTCGGCCCAGTTGGCCATGAACAAGCCTTGAAGCTCATGCCCCTCGCGACGCAGTCGCAGCGCCGCGACTGCTGAGTCGACCCCGCCCGAGAGACCGACGACGACCTTCATCGCGCCACGTTCAACCGCCCTGGGCGAGGCGTGTGGCCAATCCGAGGTAACTCGCCGGCGTCATGGCAGCGAGGCGTGACTTAGCCGCTTCGTCGATGGGCAGCGTCGCGACGAAATCACGATACGCGATACCGTCGACGCGGCGTCCGCGGGTGAAGTCCTTCAGCAGCTCGTAGCCGTTCGGGACGCCGTGTGCGCGCAAGACGGTCTGAACGGCCTCGCCGAGCACCTCCCAAGCGTCAGCGAGATCGACAGCCATGCGCGCTGGATCGGGTTCGACTTTACCTAGGCCGCGCTGCAGAGCGCGGAGGGCGACCAAGACGTGTCCGAGCGCCACGCCCACATTTCGAAGCACGGTGGAGTCCGTCAGGTCGCGCTGCCATCTTGAAATCGGCAGCTTATCGGCGAAATGTCGCAGCAACGCGTTGGCGATGCCGAGATTGCCCTCGGCGTTCTCGAAGTCGATCGGATTCACCTTGTGCGGCATCGTCGATGAGCCGACCTCACCGGCGACGGCGCGCTGCTTCAAATATCCCAAGCTGATGTAGCCCCAAACATCGCGCGAGAAATCGACGAGCACGACATCGAGAGCAGCGAGTGCGTCAGCGTATTCCCCGATCCAATCGTGAGGCTCGATTTGAGTCGTGAGCGCGTTGTGAGTGAGTCCCATAGACTCGACAAAGCGGCGCGACAGCGCGGCCCAGTCATCCTGTGGAGCCGCCGCCAGATGCGCGTTGAAGTTGCCGACGGCGCCATTCCACTTGCCGAGCACGGCAACAGCGTTCCAGCGATCGATGCCGCGACTGAGGCGAGCCGCTACGTTCGCCCATTCTTTACCGAGTGTCGTCGGGCTAGCCGTTTGGCCGTGCGTACGCGAGAGCATCGGCAGCTCTGCATGCACTGTCGCAAACTGCTGCAACTGCGTTTCGATGGCGCGAAACTCCTTGAGCAACACCACGCGCGCATCGCGCAGCAAACGTGCATAAGCCAGATTGTTGATGTCTTCCGAGGTACAACCGACGTGGACGAGTTCCAGAACCTCGGGCGATGCGCCGGCGGATGCCAGTTGATCGCGCACGTAGTACTCGACCGCTTTCACATCATGATTCGTGCGCTGCTCGATCGCCTTGACGGCCGTTGCCGCTGTGGCGGGTGGCGATTTGGACAGTTCGGTCGCGACATCGCGCAGTGCTCGAGTGATCTGCGCCGCGGCAGGCAGGCCTGTGGGACGTGCGTCTGCGAGAAAAATGAGCCAGTCGGCTTCGATGCGAATTCGTTCGCGAATCAGAGCGCCTTCCGACAGGTACGCACGCAACGGGGCTGTGCTTTTGGCGTAGCGCCCATCGAGGGGAGAGAGAGCATCGAGTGCGTCGAGTGACATTCGGATGGGACCGGCTGGATGGAGTAGAATGCGCATGATAACCCATGAATTCCCTTGATCTGGTTTCACTCGATGATGCGGCGCTGAAGGCACGTATCTGCGAGCAGCTGCTGCGTGAGCCTTGTGCTATGCCGCGCGAGGACTGGCGCTATGGCTCGCTGACACCGGAGCGCCGCCAAGAACTGCGCGACTCTTTTCCCGAGCAACCGACGCCAGCGGCGGTCTTGGTGCCGCTCGTCGAGCACGATAGCGGCCTCACCATTTTGTTGACCCGCCGCGCAGATCACCTGTCTCAGCATCCAGGGCAAATCAGTTTTCCGGGTGGCCGGGTCGATCCGACCGATCGTGACATCACGAGCGCGGCGCTGCGCGAAACCGAGGAGGAAATCGGTTTACCGCGTACTCGTATCGAATTAGCGGGCTTCCTGCCCGATCACCTCATCATCAGTGGCTACCGAGTGACACCGGTCGTCGGATTCATTCGCCCGGGTTTCGATCTGCAACTCGATCCTGCTGAAGTGGCGGAGGTGTTCGAGATGCCGCTGCGTCATCTACTCGATGAGCGAAACCACGTTCGGCGCCGACGTCAGTTTCGGGGCGCCGAAATCGAATTAACGGATGTACCTTTTGGTCCGCATCACATCTGGGGTGCGACAGCGGGCATGTTGTTGACGTTGTATCGCGTGTTGCGCGGTGAGGATCGTTGAGATGTCGATGGAGCAACTGCTAGCCGTCATGCGTCGTTTGCGAGACCCACAAGGTGGTTGTGCCTGGGATCTCGAGCAGACGATGCGCAGCATCGTCCCTCACACGCTCGAAGAAGCGTACGAGGTCGCCGATGCCATCGAACGAGATGACCCTGCAGCCGTGCGCGATGAGCTCGGCGATCTGCTCTATCAAGTCGTATTCCTTGCGCGTATTGCCGAGGAATCGGGCCAGTTCGATTTTGACGAAGTGGCGCGCGCGATCGCTGACAAATTGGTGAGACGTCATCCGCATGTGTTCGGTAGTCAGCAAACTTTGACCGCGGATGAGCAAACTCGCGCATGGGAGGGCTACAAGCAAAACGAGCGCGCCCAGGCCGGCGAGCAGGGCACTCTCGATGGAGTCGCGCGTGCGCTACCGGCTCTAACGCGTGCCGTTAAGCTCGGTAAGCGGGCCGCACGAGTGCATTTCGACTGGCCGGACGCGTCTTACATGCGAGCAAAGCTCGATGAGGAACTGGCCGAGTTCGAAGAGACCTTGCGTGAGCGGCAGTCGGTCGAGCGTCAGAGTGAGGAGCTCGGCGACCTGCTTTTCGTAGTGGCCAATTGGGCGCGACACCTCAAGCTTGACCCTGAGGCGGCACTGCGCTCGGCGAATGCCAAGTTCGAAAGTCGCTTCCGACACATGGAACTTATCGCGCGCGACCGCGGTTTGGTCTTGGAGCAATTGGACCTCGATACTTGGGAAGCGCTGTGGCAGGAAGCGAAAACAGCGGAAAAAGCCGTTAAATCAGCATAGAATCAGGGAGTCATGAAAACTCCAGAACATCAGGCTTGGAATCCGACCAGTTGGCAGACGAGACCCGCGCAGCAGCAGCCGTCGTATCCCGACCAAGCCGCATTGCTCGAGGCGGTCGCTCAATTGTCGCGTCTGCCGCCGATCGTGGTGTCCTGGGAGGTCGAGCGACTGCGCGAGGAGATGGCTGCCGCCCAGCGTGGCGAGAGCTTCCTGCTGCAGGGCGGTGATTGCGCCGAGAGTTTTGACGATTGCCAGTCGGACAAGATCGCCACGCGTTTGAAGATCTTGTTGCAGATGAGCCTCGTGCTGACGCACGGTATGAAGAAACCGATCATCCGCGTCGGACGCATGGCCGGTCAGTATGCCAAGCCGCGCTCTGCCGATACCGAAACACGCGATGGTGTGACCCTGCCGTCCTACCGGGGCGACATCGTCAATCAAGCCGAATTCACACCGGAGGCGCGCCAGCCGGACCCGAGCCTTTTGTTGCGTGGCTATGAGCGCGCAGCGCTGACACTCAATTTTGTTCGTGCGCTGATCGATGGCGGTTTTGCCGATCTGCATCACCCGGAATATTGGGATTTGGGGTTCGTCGGGCATTCACCGCTGAAGGCCGAGTACGAGCGGATCGTCGCGTCGGTGGCCGACGGTTTGGAATTTTTCGAGACGATCAGCGCCAAAGAGGTTCATCAAGCACTGCGTGCCGAGTTCTACTCGAGTCACGAAGCGCTCATCCTGCACTACGAGCAGGCGCAGACCCGTTTCATTCCACGCTCTCAGCGTTGGTACAACCTCTCTACCCACATGCCTTGGATCGGTATGCGTACGGCGCAGCTCGATGGTGCGCACGTCGAGTACTGCCGAGGCATCGCGAACCCGATCGGCATTAAGATCGGTACGGCGATGGATGCGGGTTGGTTACAGCGTCTCGTCACGACGCTGAATCCGCAGAACGTGCCGGGCAAACTGGCACTGATTCATCGCTTCGGCGCGAAGGACATCGAAACGGCCTTGCCGAAGGCCATACAGGCCGTTCGTGCAACGGGTCATTCGGTTCTGTGGGTCTGCGATCCGATGCACGGCAACACCGAGAACAGCCAGAGTGGGTTAAAGACCCGCCGCTTTGAGAATATTTTGAAAGAGCTCGAGTTGAGCTTCCGCATCCATCAGGATCTTGGCTCCCATCTGGGTGGTGTTCACATTGAGCTGACGGGCGAGAACGTCACGGAGTGCACGGGCGGTGCTCGTGGCCTGTCGGATTCCGACCTACAGCGAGCTTACAAATCCACCGTGGATCCGCGCCTTAACTACGAGCAGTCGCTGGAACTCGCGATGTTGGTCGCAGATCGCGCGCGGGCGGAGCGTCGCCGCAGCTGACCTCGCGCGGGCAACCGCTGCTACGCGGACAGATGACGCTCGCCGGTGATTCGAGTGCGCGAGCAACCCAAGCGATGTTGAGGACGTGACTCGCGGTGCGAATGGCGGCGGCTGCTTCTGGTGGAACCTTGCCAACCCCTTTACCGCGACGGCAACTCTCGTCGATTGCCGTAATCAAGGCGCGTGCGTCATGGCCTTGTGCCTCTAGCGCCGGAGCGAGATCGACCCCGACTGACAGAACATGCGATACGTCGGCCGCATCCTGCGTTCGCAGAGAGTGACAGCAATACAGCTTGGGCTCGCCCCCATCACGCATGATCGAGATCTGCGAGACCGGCTTATGCTCCGCCGCACGTGATTCAGGCGTATCGCGCAGCAGTCGGAAGACGGCCCAATTAGGGCAGGGGTCTGGTACGAGGCTCATGTTGCCCCAAGGCAAGGGGATGCCATTGCCGCGATAGACGGCACGCAAGAACCCTGGCGAATACCCATCAAAGAAATGCCAGTGTCGGTAGGGTGATACAGCCGTCATGCGGCGCATCATGACCGCTGGCGTCACGCCGAGCTTCTCGCAGGCGGCAATCTCATGGTGTTCGCGGACTAGGAATTGGCGTAGCGGTTGCTTCGGGCACAGCAATGCACCCGCAAAGGCGCTGCACTCGAAATCGCGCCAGGCGAGCAGAACATCACGCGGCGCCATCGCGGCGGCATCAACCGTTGTCGGCTCCTCAACTGTGGCGCCCGTGACGCTGTGCGGCGGTACAACACCGTCAGCGCCGTGCAGGATTTTGTGGCCGATGAAAAAGGCGAGGGTGTATTTGAGGCGGGCTTCTTGGCCACGTAAGCGCCGATTGATGACGATCGTGCCCGGTGCTTCGAACCGAGCGCGCAAGAGTTTGGATTGCGGGTTGCGCCGATCTTCTTCGGTCCAACGAATGGTGAGTCCTAGGTCGGCAACGATTTTGAGTATGTCGTCGAGCCCTAGCGGCATTCGTCGCCGGCCGACTGATTCGGCAGCGCGTTCGATGTCAGGAAAGTCGTTCTGCCTCGCTTCCTGCCAGACGCGGACGAGTAGGCGAGCAAATTGTCGGCCGCTGGTTCCGGTTTGAGCCAATAGTTCCGGCAGCGCCGACTGCAGCAATTCTTTGGAGAAGAGGAAGGCAGGCTCGAGAGGCATCACGGTAGCCACGCCACCTCGGCCCTTGCGCGGAGGGCTTGCTGGTTGTGCCTCGGTGCGATCGAGAAACCAACCCACATCCTTGCCGAAGACCTGTGCGAGCACCTGCAGCATCTGGGCTGAGGGGACCCGCTTGCCGGTTTCGACCATGCTCAGATAGGAGACGGACGGCGCATGCTCCGAGTTCAACTGAACGCAGCGCGCAGAAACCTCATCCAGAGTCAGGCCATTACGCTTGCGAAGGCTGCGCAATTTGGAGCCGAGAAAATGTCCTTGTCGCAGCAATCCAGCCATAGGTGAAATTCACACTGTGAAATTTCTATTGTGTAAATACTCTCACCAATACCGCTAGAGTTCAATCGTCCCCTCTGTCCATGAGAATCGCCGATGAGCTCCTACCGACTCGAACTTGCCCCGGGTGTGGCTGAACGTCCGGCCGATGAGGGCATCCTGACTCCGGCTGCCATCGAGTTTTTAGCCGAGCTCGTTGCCCGCTTCGGACCGCGTGTCGAGCAGTTGCTGCGTGCCCGTGAGCAGCGACAGGCCCGCCTAGACGCCGGCGAGATGCCGGACTTTTTGGCTGAGACTCGTTCCATTCGCGAAGGTGACTGGAAGGTCGCCCCGATTCCAGCGGACTTACAAGATCGCCGGGTCGAGATCACGGGTCCGACTGATCGCAAGATGATCATCAACGCGCTCAACTGTGGCGCCAAAGTATTCATGGCCGACTGCGAGGACTCGCTCGCGCCGTCGTGGGATAACGTGATTTCGGGTCAAGCGAATCTTCGTGATGCGGTTGCGCGCCGCATTGATTTCACGAGTCCCGAGGGTAAGCGCTATGCGCTGAATGCGCAGGTTGCGGTGTTGTTCGTCAGACCTCGTGGTTGGCATCTCGAGGAGAAGCATCTGCTGGCCTCGGGTAAGCCTGTGCCTGGCGCGCTCGTCGATTTCGGGCTCTATCTTTTCCACAACCACAGCGAGTTGGCCGCCCGCGCGACCGGACCCTATTTTTATCTCCCGAAGATGGAGAGCCATCGTGAGGCGCGCTTGTGGGCCGAGGTCTTCGACTTTGCCGAGCGGCGTTTGGGTCTAGCGCACGGCACCATCAAGTGTACGGTGTTGATCGAGACGATCTTGGCCGCGTTCGAGATGGATGAAATCCTGTTCGAATTGCGCGACTACATCGTGGGCCTCAACTGCGGTCGGTGGGATTACATCTTCAGCTTCATCAAAAAGTTCGCGAAACGCGCCGACTTCCTTCTGCCCGAGCGTCGCCTCGTCACCATGACGACGCATTTCATGCGCTCTTACTCGTTGCTTTGCATCCGGACCTGTCATCGTCGTGGTGCTTTCGCCATGGGCGGCATGGCCGCGCAGATCCCGATCAAAAACGATCCGGTGGCCAACGACGCTGCGCTCGCGAAGGTCCGCGCCGACAAAGAGCGAGAGGCCGGTGACGGGCATGATGGAACTTGGGTAGCGCACCCAGCGCTCGTGCCGATTGCGATGGAAGTGTTCGATCGATTGATGCCGACACCCAATCAAGTACACCGCTTGCGTGATGACGTCACGGTTTCGGCTGATGACTTGCTACGAGTGCCGGAAGGCTCGATCACCGCTGACGGTCTGCGCGATAACGTGAGCGTATCGCTGCAATACATGGCCGCCTGGCTTTGCGGGAACGGTTGTGTGCCTATCAATAATTTGATGGAAGATGCTGCCACCGCGGAAATTTCCCGCGCACAGATATGGCAGTGGATTCGTCACCCCGGTGGCGTGCTAGCCGATGGGCGCAAGGTGACGGCTGACTTGTTCCGGCAGGAGTTGCGCGCGGAAGTCGCTCGTCTGCGAGAAGCATTGGGCGAAGCGGCTTTCGTTGCCGGAAAGTACACCGAGGCCGCGGCGCTGCTCGATGAGATCACCACGGCGCCCGAATTCGCCACGTTCTTGACGCTCGCGGCTTACCGCGAGCTTGCCTGACCTTCGACCTACCCCCTAAAGACCGAGTGAGGATTCCCATGCCCTTAAAAACTGCCGACGAATTGCAACGAGAATGGTCCACGAGCCCACGCTGGAATGGCGTGCAGCGTGGTTACAGTGCGCAAGATGTCGTGCGTCTGCGGGGCACGGTGGCGATCGAGCATTCGCTAGCACGCCTCGGCGCCGAAAAGCTGTGGCGCAATATGGCCACCCAGCCGTACGTCAATGCGCTCGGTGCGTTGACGGGCAATCAGGCGATGCAGCAGGTGCGCGCAGGGCTGAAAGCCATCTATCTCTCGGGCTGGCAGGTCGCCGGTGACGCCAACCTCGCGGGTGAGATGTATCCGGATCAATCGCTGTATCCGGCCAACTCCGTTCCGCAGGTGGTTCGACGCATCAACAACACCTTGCTCCGCGCGGATCAGTTGCATCATGCCGAGGGCGACGATTCGATCGATTGGCTGCAGCCGATCGTGGCGGACGCCGAGGCGGGCTTTGGCGGTGTGTTGAACGCCTTCGAACTGATGAAGGGCATGATCGAAGCAGGCGCCGCCGGTGTGCACTTCGAGGATCAACTCTCGTCAGCGAAAAAGTGCGGTCACATGGGCGGTAAGGTGCTCGTCCCGACGCAAGAAGCGGTGAACAAACTCGTTGCCGCTCGCTTGGCCGCTGACGTGTGTGACGTGCCCACGATCTTGGTGGCGCGTACCGATGCCGAGAGTGCCAATCTCCTGACGGCTGACGTCGACGAGCGTGATCGTCCCTTCATCGACGCGAGTCGCGGTCGAACCTCGGAGGGATTCTTCTACGTGCGCGCCGGACTCGACCAAGCGATTGCTCGCGGTCTCGCTTACGCGCCGTACGCTGATTTACTTTGGTGCGAAACGGGTACTCCGGATCTGACCGAGGCGAAGCACTTCGCTGAGGCGATCCACGCGAAGTACCCGGGCAAGTTACTGGCCTACAACTGTTCGCCGTCATTCAACTGGAAGAAAAAACTGGACGACGCCACGATCGCAAAGTTTCAACGTGAGCTCGGCGCGATGGGTTATAAATTCCAGTTCATCACGCTTGCGGGTTTCCACGCACTGAACTTCTCGATGTTCCAGTTGGCTAAGGGATATCGCGAGTCGCAGATGTCGGCGTACGTGAATCTGCAGCAAGCCGAGTTTGCGGCAGAGAAAGACGGTTACACGGCCACTAAGCATCAGCGCGAAGTCGGCGCGGGCTATTTCGACGATGTCACCCAAACCGTTTCGGCAGGCCGGTCCTCGGTCACGGCCATGAAGGGATCGACGGAAGAGGAGCAATTCGCCGTCGCTTGATTCTGTCGCCCTCGGTTAGAATCCGCGCCCTTCGAAGGTTCAAGGGCGCGGATTTTTCATGAAGTACGAGTTCATCCAGGTGCCGGCAAACGGCACTCGCATCACGGTCAATGCGGACGGCAGCCTTAACGTCCCAGATCGTCCGATCATCCCGTTCATTGAGGGTGATGGTATCGGTGTCGACATCACGCCGGTGATGCGCAAGGTGGTGGATGCCGCGGTCGCGAAAGCGTACGGCGATCGTCGTCGTATCGAGTGGATGGAGATCTTTGCGGGCGAGAAGGGGAATAAGGTCTGTGGAACGTGGTTCCCGGACGAATCGCTGCATGCGCTTCGTGAGTTTGTCGTCTCGATCAAAGGTCCCTTGGGCACGCCGATCGGTGGCGGTATTCGTTCGCTCAATGTGGTGATGCGCCAAACGTTGGATCTCTACGCCTGCGTGCGACCGATCCGATACTTCCCGGGCGTCGCCACACCCATGCAGGATGCGTCCTTGACCGACATGGTCGTGTTTCGCGAAAACACCGAAGATATCTACGCGGGTATCGAATATCCGGCGGGCTCCAACGAAGTGCAGCGCTTGATTCACTTCTTGCAGGCGGAGTTGCAGGCGAAGGGTATTCGCTTTCCGGCGAGCTCTGGCATCGGGATCAAGCCTGTATCGAAGGAAGGCAGTCAGCGCTTGATCCGCATGGCGATCCAGTACGCGATCGAAAACGATCGTGTATCGGTGACGCTCGTGCATAAGGGCAACATCATGAAGTACACCGAAGGCGCCTTCCGCAACTGGGGCTACCAGTTGGCGAAGGACGAGTTCGGCGCGACCGAGTTTGGTGGCGGTCCGTGGATGAGCTTCCGTAATCCCATCACCGGTAAGGACATCGTCATCAAGGATGTGATCGCCGACAACTTCCTGCAGCAGGTTCTGCTGCGACCGGAAGAGTACGACGTGATCGCCACCTTGAACCTGAACGGCGATTACATCTCCGATGCGCTCGCCGCGCAGGTCGGTGGCATCGGCATCGCGCCGGGCGGCAACATTGGGCATGGGCTGGCCGTCTTCGAGGCGACGCATGGCACGGCACCGGGCTTTGCCGGCAAGGATCGGGTCAATCCCGGCTCGATCATTCTTTCCGCTGAAATGATGCTGCGTTATCTCAAGTGGACGGAAGCGGCTGATCTCATCATCAAGGGTGTGGCGAACACCATCGCAGCCAAGGAATTGACGTACGATCTGGCAAGACTTCGTGAGGCGATTCGCGCTAGCAAGCGTGAACTCGCGGCGCGTCGAAACGTGGAAGAGGCGATGCAGCAGTTGATTCCGGGTGCCAAGTTGATGAGTTGCTCCGGCTTCGGTGACGCGATCATCCGTCACATGAACGATTAAGCCATGAGCTCGGCCTGTCGTACGTTCGACCCCTCTTGTCGACGCTGTCCGCGATTGGCCGATTTTCGCGAGGACTCGGGGCGTAAGTTTCCGGGATACCACGCTGCGCCGGTACCGGCTTTCGGTGACGCGGACCCACGTTGGCTCATCGTGGGTCTCGCTCCTGGCATGCACGGCGCGAATCGTACCGGTCGCCCGTTCACGGGCGATCACGCTGGGATTCTGCTCTACGAGACCTTACATGCCGTCGGTGTCTCAAGCTCAGCGATTTCCGAATCGCGTGAGGATGGTTTGCGGCTACACGGCGTGCGTATTACCAATGCCGTTAAATGCCTACCGCCTGCCAACAAGCCGACGCCCGCTGAGGCGCGCGAGTGCAACGCTTGGCTGAAGGCTGAATTCGAACAGCACCGCAAGCTACGCGTCGTACTGGCGCTAGGTCGCATTGCGCACGATGCGATCCTCGATGCGCTCGGTGAGCCACGCAGCGCTTATCGATTTGCCCATGCCGCAGAGCACCGACTCGCGAATGGCGGGTGGCTGATCGATTCGTATCACTGCAGTCGCTACAACACGCAGACGCGCCGGCTGACGCGCGAGATGTTCCTCGCCGTCTTGCAGCGAGCGGAGGTTTTGTCACGGTGAGCGGTTTCGATGCCCGCGGTTTCGTGGCGAGCTTGCCGCGGCGGCCGGGTGTCTACCGGATGTTTGCGGCCGATGGTTTGCTGCTCTATGTGGGTAAAGCGAAGAGCTTGCGTGATCGTGTTGGCAGTTACTTCGTGCCCTCGAATGTGCACCCGAAAGTGCAGGCCCTGGTTGCACAGATCGCGTCGATGGAAGTGACGGTCACGCGCTCGGAAACCGAAGCGTTGTTGCTCGAGCACAATCTCATCAAAGCACTGCATCCGAAGTACAACGTGGTGCTTCGGGACGACAAGAGTTTTCCGTATCTGTGGTTGAGCGACGATCACGAGTTTCCGCGGCTGTCGGTTTATCGTGGCAGTCGTAATGTGCCCGGCCGTTTCTTTGGTCCCTATCCGAATGCCGGCGCGGTCTCCGAGTCGCTGCATTATCTTCAAAAGGTATTTCGCCTGCGGCCATGTCGCGACAGTTATTTCGCGCATCGCAGTCGTCCTTGCCTGCAGTATCAGATCGGGCGTTGCTCTGCGCCGTGTGTCGGGCTCATCGGGCAGCAGGACTACACACGCGATGTGTCAGCAGCGGTCCGTGTGCTCGAAGGACGCAATGACGAGGTGTTACGCGAGCTTGCCGATCGAATGGAAGCGGCATCGCAACGGCTTGAGTTCGAGCGCGCCGCATCACTTCGCGATCAAATTGCTGCGATCAAGGAGTTGCAGTCGCAGCAGGTGGTCGCGGCGGATGATGAGCGCGACGCCGATATCTTTGCGATCACCGGCGATCCGGGCGGCTACGGCATCAGCGTCATGCCCGTGCGTGGCGGTCGTAGCCTCGGCACGTCGAGTTACTTTCCGCAGGCTTTACTCGCTGAGCCTGCCGAGGCCCTGTCCTCGTTTATCGTTCAGTACTATCACGAGCAGAGCCCGCCACCGGAAATCTATACGAGTCTCGCGCTAGAGGATGCCGAGCCGCTCGCCGATGCGCTCGGCACGCTGGCGGGTCGTAGTGTCAGGTTACGGCATGCACAACGCGGTCTCGCCGCGCGATGGGTCGAGATGGCGCGAGATAACGCCGCCAATGCCTTGCGGATGCGTTTGGCGCGTCGGGAAGGCTATCGCGAGGATTATGTGGCGCTCGCGGCGTTACTCGAGGTCGAGACGGCACCTGCTCGGATGGAGTGTTTCGACATCAGTCATACGCAAGGCGAGGGGACGGTCGCCTCCTGTATCGTGTTCGGTCCGGAGGGGCCGCTGAAAAAGGAATACCGGCGCTTCAACATCACCGGTGTCGCCGCGGGGGATGACTATGGTGCGCTGCGCCAGGCAATCGAGCGCCGCTACACGCGAATCGCTGCCGGTGAAATTCCGAGGCCAGATTTGCTCGTGATCGACGGCGGACCCGCGCAGGTCGCGGGTGTGCGCGAAGTGCTGCATCAACTCGGCTTTGATGATATGCAGACGCTCGGCGTTTCTAAGGGTCCCGATCGCCGGCCCGGGCAAGAGCGACTGCACTGGCGTGGTGAGGTGCCCCTCGTGCCGGGCGCTCAGTCTGCGGCATTGAAGCTCATTCAGCGCATTCGCGACGAAGCGCACCGTTTCGCCATCACCGGGCACAGGCGTCGACGTGCGCAGCGCTTCAATGAGTCGATACTCGAGACGGTGCCGGGGTTGGGTCCTGCTAAGCGCAAGGCGTTGTTGCAGCATTTCGGTGGACTGCAGGGCGTACTCAAAGCTGCACGCTCCGATCTCGAGCGTGCTCCTGGAATCGGTCCGGCCCTTGCGCAAAACCTTTATGATGCGCTGCATCCCGGCGAGTAGTGAAACATGCTCTGGACTGTCCCCAACACGCTGACCTGGTTTCGTATCTTCGCGATACCGCTCGTCGTGTTGCTGTTCTACATGCCGTTTCCGTGGTCGGATCCGGCGGCCGGAGCGCTGTTCGCGATTGCTGGCATCACCGATACGCTCGATGGCTACTACGCGCGCAAGTTAGGTCAGACATCGCGTTTGGGCGCTTTTCTCGATCCGGTTGCTGACAAGCTAATCGTGGCGGTGGCGCTCGTGCTGCTCGTCAGCAAGGATCAACGACTCATCGTCGTGCTACCGGCCATCGTCATCATCGGTCGCGAAATCGCGATCTCGGCACTGCGTGAGTGGATGGCGGAGATCGGCCAACGCCGCAAGGTTGCCGTGTCAAAACTCGGCAAGCTCAAGACGATTCTGCAGATCGTGGGTTTGTCGATGATGTTGATACGGTGGGATGTGTGGTTCCTGCCGACTTACAACCTCGGGGTCCTGCTGACGGCCATTGCGGCGGTACTGACTGTCGTTTCGGCGATCGATTACCTGCGGGCGGCCTGGCCCGATTTGACGGGGCCTTTGCCCCCAACTTGACTTACGCCGGGTTGGCCCTACAATCTCGGCCCTCTGTTCCAGAGCGGGAATAGCTCAGTTGGTAGAGCACGACCTTGCCAAGGTCGGGGTCGCGAGTTCGAGTCTCGTTTCCCGCTCCATTTTCTTCACGCAGCGCGGCTAGGTGGCAGAGTGGTCATGCAGCGGCCTGCAAAGCCGTCTACGCCGGTTCGATTCCGACCCTAGCCTCCAAGCGCTCCCACCTCGAAACGACTCGCTGGCGTCGCTGCCCTCAGTTGCCGCCGCATCGGTGGGTCGACCAGTTCGATGCTGATCGTATTCGTTTGGGAATCGAACACATCGTGCAGAAAGCGGCACTCGACCGCATAGCTGCCGGTCTCGCCCGGCGCCTCACAATCCTGATACAGCACGAGGCCGTCACCCTGTAGCTCGGCGCCGACCGCCTGCGGCTGCAGTCGCTTGCCACTCGGTGTAGTCCAAAGAAAACGCTGCTCAATCTCGAGCATCAAGCGTGCTTGCCCAGCCGCATCGACCGGTTGCAAGCCTTTGCCGGGCGCGAGTCGCCGCAAGGCGACGGCTGCATCGTGAAAGTGGATGGAGTGGCTCCACTCCCAACGCAGCGTACGAGGATTAGCTGAGAGGCGCGTTAGCGTGACGTGCGATCGATGAGCGAGCGCGACACGAGGGGCGAGGCCGCCGATGGTGCCGAGCGCGACTGCGCTCAGCACCCACCGGCGTTGAACGAAACCCGGCATCGAGCTTAGGGCTGCGCCGGAGCGAGCGGTAGGGCTTTCTCCTCGGTCTTCGCCTCATCACCGCTCTTGCCCTTGCTCTTGAGTTCAGCAAGCGCATCGAGCATTTGGTTACGGCCCGAATCGCGAGCGCGGAACAGTTCAATTCGGCTCTGCGCGATGCGACGCGGCGTGACGTTGTTGGTCTTGTCGGCGTCGGCAATCAGGTGATTGCGGTCAAGCTCGATACTGACGATGCGCTTATCGCGAATGAAGAGCTTGGTCACTTCCACCGCGTTGTAGCGCCAGACCTCGGCCGGAACGAGATAGTCCTCAGTGCTGCCGTCGGCGTAGTTGATGGTCAGCGGCAGCGGGGTCACAAGTCCGCCGATATTCGCGAAATCGACGAAGTAAACAAACTCGCCCGCTTTCACAGCGCGCTCGAAGGTCGCCTTTTCCCAAGGTTTCAGCTTCTCCACGAAGTCGCGGTACTCGTTGCGATCCTTGTTGGTCACGACGAAGGCGTCGTTCTCGTTGTAGAAATCCTTGAGCTCCGGATAACGCTCCAGGCGCGTGGTACGACCCTCGGCTTTATTGAGCTTCTGCGAGTAGGAGTCCGGCCAGTTACGGGCGAACTCGGCACGCTTGAGTGGGAACTCGACGTCTGGATCCTGACTCGAGACCTGGTACTCACGGATATCGCCGACGGCCACATCGACGTGATCCGTGCCGTAAAACCAGCCGCGCCAGAACCAGTCGAGATCAACACCCGAGGCGTCTTCCATCGTGCGGAAGAAGTCGGCGGGTGTTGGGCGCTTGAACTTCCAGCGGTTCGCGTATTCGCGGAACGCGTGATCGAATAGTTCACGTCCCATCACGACTTCACGCAACACCGAGAGCGCCGCAGCAGGCTTCGAGTAGGCATTCGGGCCGAACTGCACGATGCTCTCGGAGTTGGTCATGATCGGCACCTGATCACTCGATTGCATGTAAGCAGTGATGGCGTCGAGGACGTTGGTCTTGTCACCGAAAGCCGGGAACTTCTCTTCCCATTCGAGCTCGGCGATGTATTCGAGGAAGGTGTTGAGGCCCTCGTCCATCCACGTCCACTGACGCTCGTCCGAATTCACGATCATCGGGAAGTAGATGTGACCGACTTCGTGAATGATCACGCCGATCAGACCGTACTTCGTATTGCGCGAGTAAGTGAGCTTGCCGGTCTTTTCATCGGCAGTCGGGCGATAGCCGTTGAAGGTGATCATGGGATATTCCATGCCACCGCGCTCCCACGAGTTCACTGAAATGGCGACCGGGTAGGGGTATGGGAACGAGAAGCGCGAATAAACCTCCATCGTGTGAATGACGGCGTGGGTCGAATATTTCGACCAGATCGGCTCGCCCTCGTTGGGGTAGAAGGACATCGCCATCACGAAGGGACGGGCGGCGTCGTTCTGTCGATAGCCCATCGCATCCCAGATGTATTTGCGTGAGCTCGCCCAGGCGAAGTCGCGCACGTTCTGGGCCTTGAAGCGCCAAGTGCGCATCCGATCCGTACCTTCTTTTTCGTTGGCCTTGGCTTCTTCTGGCGTGACGATGAAGACGGGCGACTTCGCCGTCGCCGCACGTTTCAAGCGCTCGCGCTGAGTGCTCGTCAGCACGGCGTCGGCGTTCTGCAGTTCACCCGTCGACGCGACGATGTGATCGGCAGGGACGGTGAGTTCGACGTCGTAGTCGCCGAATTCGAGGGTGAATTCACCGCGACCCAAAAATTGCTTGTGCTGCCAGCCGGTGTAGTCGGTATAGGCGACGAGCCGGGGGAACCACTGCGCCAGAAAATATTGGTAGGTATCGCTTTCTTCAAAGTATTCGTAACCGCCACGCGCGCCGATGGCCGCTTCGTTGACGATGTTGGATTCCCAATCGAAGCGAATTTCGATGCTCGTGCCCGGGCGCAACGGCTGAGGCAGATCGATACGCATCATGGTGTCGTTGACCGTCGTGCGCAGCACACGACCCGATGCATCGCGCACTGGGCCGATCTCGTAGCCGTATTCGCGATCTTGGAAGGCCTGATGCCGTCGCATCGCAGCGAAGCTCAAGCTGTCGCCTTTACCAACGGTGTCGCGACGGGTGCCCGAGTTGGCAGCCACTTCGGAGCGGCGTGAGATCGAGTCATCCTTGAAAATATTTTGATCGAGCTGCAACCAGATATACGACAGCGTATCGGGTGAGCGATTCATGTAGGTGATGCTCTGAGTCGCGATCAGTCGATGTCGCTTCTCGTCGAGCCGCACTTTGATTCGATAGTCTGCGCGTTGCTGCCAGTATTGAGCGCCGGGCGCGCCGGAGGCCGTACGGGTGGTTCCCGCCGTGGGCAACAAGGTTTCCAGTTGCGCGAAACGTTTGTCTGCATCACCCGGGATGCCCTTGCCATTGTTGGCATCGGCGGTCGAGAAGGCGACGGTGAGGAGTAGCCCGAGCAGGGCAGCGCTGGCGTATTTCATTCGGCGATTCTACCCGCGAGATAGTGCCTCTGGGATACTGACCCCCATGAGCACCTCTCGTCCCCTCTGGTTACGTTGGCTGTTGCGAATCGCCATCGCGTTGGCGGCGCTCGCGATTGCCGGGTTTGTTTGGCTGTTTTTCTTGGGTGGCATCGCGATCTCCGATCGGGCGATGTTGTGGCGCATGATTCGCGGCGAGAGCGTCCCGGCCCCGACCGCCGCGGTGATCGCGCAGCAATTACGCGCCGCGCCCGGCTTCGAGGTGGGTCTTTTCGCAAGCGATTTGCCGAGTGCGCGACTCATGGTCGTTGCCTCTGGCGGGCAAATCCTGCTCTCGCAGCCTCGTGGGGGACTCGTGACCGTGCTCGAGCCCGATCGCGATGGTGACGGCCGATCCGACGGGCGTCGTGCGTTATTCAGAGGCCTCGATCGACCCAACGGCCTCGATATCCACGAGGGCTACCTTTACGTCGCCGAGGCGACGCGGATTTTTCGGGTGGCCTTCGATGCCGAGTCCGCGACCGTGACCGGCCCACAAGAAGTGATCGTCGATGGACTGACAGCCGATGGCAGTCACTGGCGCAAGACGGCGCGTATCGGTCCCGATGGCTGGCTCTACGTGGGTCAGGGCTCAACTTGCAACGTGTGTGTCGAGGCCGACTCGCGCCGTGCCACGGTGATGCGTTGGCCACGCGAGGGCGGTGAGGCAGAACTGGTCGCGACCGGTACGCGCAATCCGTATGGCTTTGATTGGGCGCCGTGGGACCAAAGTTTGTATGCAACCGAGAATGGTCGCGATTTGCTGGGTGATGACTTGCCGCCCGATGAACTCAATCGCATCGTCCCGGGCGGGTTCTATGGTTGGCCGTTGCGACACGGTCGAGACATCGTCGATCCCGATTTCGGTTCGACGGCAGATCCACGCCTAGCGCGAGCGATCGCCCCCGCACACGAATTTGGTGCGCACACCGCGCCGCTCGGCATGCGTTTCCTGCGCCATCCCGCACGGCCCGCGGGCTACGAGCGCACTGCCTTGGTGGCGCTGCACGGCTCTTGGAACCGCAGCACACCGGCGGGTTACGCGGTGGTCGCGCTCGATTTCGCCGACGACGGTCGTATCACCGAAAGACCGTTCCTCGATGGCTTTCGCGGCGCAGCCGGTTTGATCGGACGGCCAGTTGATGTCGTCGAGGCGGGCGACGGTGCGATTTACGTCTCCGACGACTATGCCGGCGTTATCTATCGACTACGCGCGGTCCCGAGCAGCTCGAGCGACGGCTGAAGGCTAACCACTCGCGATCGGCCCAGGCGTCGATCCGATTGCGAAAAGTGGCGCGGAAGGCCTCGCAACGATCTTGAGTTCCGCCGATCTCGCGTTCCATCAATTGCACGACAGCCGCCCGGTCGACATACAAATCCGTCATGCGAATGCCGCCGTCGCTCGGCGTGTCAAAGATTAGTAAGCGATCGCGCGAGATGCGGCTCTCGTCGCTCTTGCGTGGCCAAGGCAGCCACACCGTCCCATCATCAAGACCGCCGCGCGCGGGGTCGCCGCGGCGAGCGAACTCCGCCCAATAACCCATCATGCGTTCGCTCAACTGTAGGCGCGACGCTTCGTTGTCGGCATGGAATAGCAAGCTGCTCTGTGGTCCGACGTCGAATTGACCAAGTACGAAGGGAATCTCGAGTCCGTGAGCGGCGCCCACGATGCGCGAGATATCAACGACGCCGAAGGCGCGGCCTTGCTCGTCCCAATCCCATCGGTATCCCCACGCCGGCGCGCCATGTTGAGTGAGTACGCTCGCCAACGAATCGACGCCATCCGCTTTCCACAACAGCGATCGATAACGCGCCTCTTGATCGTATCGAGTCGGATCCTTCAAAGATATGGGTAGACCGAAAGCGGTTCGCACGTGTCGTGGATCGAACGCCATAAAGATTTTCGGTTCGTCACGATTGGTTCCCAGTATCACGGGCACATCGTGATGTTGATCCGGATCCGCGAGTAACTCGGTGATAGCGCCTTGGCGCAGAACGTGGCCATCCTGGAATACCGTGGGAATTCGATCCCATTCGGTCGCGGCGCGCTCGTAGGTCGAGTACAAATCCCACGGGTCCAGTGCGCGCAGCAGTGTCGCTTGTTCGCGGGGCGACAGCGTTGGAGCGATGCGCGCGGCGCTCGTTGCGTCCGCGGCGCGACCGGAGCGCTGCAAGGCGAGATGTAGTGCGCGTTCCGTGGCCCGCGCGGCAGCCGGCTCATCCTGACGGGCAAAACCGAAGCCTAGACTTTGAATGATCATGCGGTGGAACAGTCCCCGCGCCTGCGGGGCGATCAGCAGCGCGAGGGCGTTCGTGCCGCCCGCCGATTCACCGAAGACCGTGACGTTATCCGGGTCGCCGCCGAAGATCGCCGCGTTACGCGAGACCCAGCGCAAGGCCTCAATCGTATCGAGCGTCCCGTAATTGCCTGAGCGATCCTCGGGCGATGCACTCTCGTCGAGGGGGGCTTTGAACCAACCGAATGGACCGAGACGATAGTTGATCATGACGACAACGAGATTTTCTCGTTGGGCGAGGACGCTGCCATCCCAGAACGCCGCATGACCAATGGTGTTGCCGCCGCCGTGTATCCACACCATCACGGGCAAACGCGCTTCGCTTGCCGCCTCAGGCGAGAGACGAGGCGCATAGACGTTCAGATACAGGCAATCCTCGGAACCCTGCCGAGTGCCGGCTGTGCCGACACCACCCAAGGGCGATCCGTATTGGATGCAGGGTGAGCCGGCGCGTAGCGCATCACGTCGTACAGTCCAGGCATCCGGCGCGATGGGCGCACGCCAGCGGCGCTCACCGACTGGCGGGGCTGCATACGGCAGACCGAGCCAACTGTGGCCGCCTGCCGCATTCACGAACCCCCGTATCGGTCCGGCATCCAGCTCGCGCGTCGTTGCCTCGTCCGCGATGGGCGTGACCTGTTGGGTCGGTGAACTCGTGCAAGCGGTGAGGGCGAACGCCCACGCCAGAATGAGCGCGCGAAACGCAATGGTCATGATGAGGGCCTCGGTTCTCCGGAATCGACGCCAACATGGTAGTCTTGCTCGGCCTCCTTTTGGCGGCCCCGGTGGCGGAACTGGTAGACGCAACGGACTTAAAATCCGTTGGCCGCAAGGCCGTGCCGGTTCGATTCCGGCCCGGGGCACCATGGTTTTGCATGTCAGCACTCGTCGTTAACAACTTATCTGTCTACCGCGGCGAGCGCGCCATTCTGTGTCGAGTGTCCTTCGAGCTAGCAGCCGGTCGGGCGCTCGTGATCACGGGTCCGAACGGCGCGGGCAAGACAACCCTGTTGCGAACGCTGTGTGGCCTCGTCGAGCCGGAAGAGGGCGAGTTGCATTGGCGCAGCGAGCGCCGCTCGTTCCGCGACGCCGAATATCACGTGGACTTGGCCTATCTAGGGCACGAGGCGCCCCTCAAGATGGATTTGACTGGGCGCGAGAATTTGCGCGGGCTCGTCGGTCTGCGCCGCGATGTTGCCCCCGAACGCGTCGATGCTGCGCTCGGTGAGATGCAGGCCGGCTCGTTCGCCGATCGCGCCGTTCGCACGCTCTCGGCAGGGCAACGTCGCCGGATCGCCTTCGCGGCGCTTGGCTTGATGGGGGCGACGCTTTGGGTTCTCGATGAGCCTGTGACCAATCTCGACCGCGCCGGTGAGGCGCTGGTGCAGACGCTGCTGAGTCGTCACCTCGCGACGGGTGGCTTGTTGCTCGCGGCAACTCACCAGCCGCTGGGTCTTGATCCCGCATGCTGTGATTCGCTGGTTTTGGCTGGGGCAGTTCCATGACGGCGACTACGCCAGCCGGTAGTTGGCAGGCTGCGCGTATCGTGTTGCAGCGCGAGTGGTTGCTCGCCATGCGTCGCCCGGCGCAGGTGTTGCAGCCGCTGGCCTTCTTTGCCGTCGTGACGGCGATGTTCCCGCTGGGCTATACACCTGAGCTCGCGAAGCTACGCGCGATCGCGCCCGGTGTGCTCTGGGTTGGGGCGCTACTGGCCTCGCTGCTCGCCCTCGAACATCTCTTCCGCGAGGATGCGACCGACGGCACGCTCGAGCAGTACGTGCTGTCGGGACAATCGCTCACCTGGCTCTTGCTCGCAAAGACGATCGCGCATTGGTTGTTGACGGGGCTACCGCTCACGTTGATGGCGCCGTGGCTCGGTGTCGCGCTCGGTGTGCCATTGTCGGCTGCGACTGGTGTGATGGCCGCCCTGGCGCTCGGAACTTGGACCTTAAGCCTGCTGGGCTCGATCGGCGCGGGTCTCACGCTCGGGGTCCGCCGCGGCGGTGTGCTGTTGTCGTTGTTGACGCTGCCGCTCGCGGTTCCTGTTTTGGTGTTCGGAGCGCGGGCAACGGAACTTGCGATCGTCGGCGACAGTCCGACAGGAGCGCTGTATCTTCTCGGTTCGCTGGCGGTGCTCGGGTTGACGCTGGCGCCGTTGGCCGCCGCAGCGGCTGTGCGCATCGGTTTGGAATAGGGCGTGGAGTAGGGGATGGGGACGAACTGGGCTTGGTTTCATCGTTTCGGATCGCCGCCGCACGTCTATCGTCTCGCCGGTTTGCTGACGCCGTGGTTCGCGTGGCCGGCAGCGCTCTCGATCCTCGCCGCCCTCTACGGCGGTCTGGTCTTGGCGCCGCCCGATTACCAGCAGGGCGAAGGCTTTCGCATCATCTACGTGCATGCGCCCTCCGCTTGGCTCTCGGTGATGATCTACGCCGTGATGGCCACGGCAGCGGGAATCGGGCTGATCTGGCGAATGAAGGTAGCCCATGCCGCCGCCGCGAGTTGTGCGGGTATCGGCGCCTGGTTCACGGTTGTCTCACTGGTAACCGGGATGCTTTGGGGCAAGCCGATGTGGGGTACCTACTGGGTGTGGGATCCAAGGCTCACAGCGCAGCTCGTGTTGCTGTTTCTGTATCTCGGTTATATCGGTCTGCGTTCGGGTATTGATGATCTCGGTCGCGCTGATCGGGCGAGCGCTGTGCTCGCGCTCGTCGGTGTCGTGAACATCCCCATCATTCGTTATTCGGTCGAGTGGTGGAACTCGATTCACCAAGCGCCGTCGGTCATGAAGATGGAGAAGCCCTCCATGCCGATGGAGATGCTCGTGCCGTTGCTCCTGATGTTCTTGGGATTCACCTTGTATTTCGCGGCGGTGATGCTGGTGCGCTTGCGCGCTGAGATTTTGCGTCGAGAGCGTAACGCGAGTTGGATACGGGAGGCTTTGCGATGAAAGAGTTCTTCGCGATGGATGGCTATGCGCTGTTTCTTTGGCCATCCTATCTGATCACGTTTGTGGCGATCATCGCCAACGTCATCATCGCGCGCCGCGCTCATGCAGCGGCTCGAGCCGAGGCCTTGCGGCGACTCGATCTTGAATCGTCGGAGACGCGCGTATGACGCCGCGTCAACGCCGCATCGTTCTCGTCGTCGGCATATTGGCCGGTGTTTCGCTGGCGGGTCTGCTGGCGCTCAGTGCGTTCCGTGAGAACGTCATGTTTTTCTTTGATCCCTCGCAGGTAGCTGCGGGCGAGGCACCGATCGACAAGCGATTTCGTCTCGGCGGCATGGTTCGCCCGGGCACGGTCGAGCGCGAGGCGGGCAGTCTCGATATGAGTTTCGTGGTCACGGACTTCCAGCGTGACGTGAAAGTGGTCTACTCCGGGGTCGTACCGGATCTCTTTCGTGAGAATCAGGGCGTCGTCGCCCATGGTCGGCTCGGCAGTGATGGCATCTTCGTCGCCGACGAGATTCTCGCTAAGCACGATGAAAACTACATGCCGCCGGAAGTGGCCGAAGCCATCAAGAGTAAGCATGGTGGCGTGATGCCGGTCGATCCCGATCCGCGCAAAGCCAAACCGGAAACCTGAGGTCAAACGTGATCGTCGAACTTGGACATTTCGCGCTGGTGCTCGCACTGCTCGCGGCACTCTCTCAGTCAATTTTTGGTTTGGTAGGGCCTGCCAAAGGTGAAGCCAGCTGGATGGCAGCGGTCAGACCTGCCGTCTACGCGCAGTTTGTGCTGACAAGTCTGGCATTGGCAGCGCTGATCTATGCCTTCGTTCAGAACGATTTCTCGGTGCTGTACGTCGCGTCGAATTCGAATTCGGCGCTGCCATTGCTGTATCGCGTATCGGCGGTGTGGGGTGCGCACGAGGGTTCGCTGTTGTTGTGGGCGTGGATTCTCGTCGGTTGGGCGCTAGCGGTCGCCTTGCTCTCGCGCTCCTTGCCCGTGGAGTTCGCGGCCAGAGTCCTCGGTGTGATGGGTTTGATCTCGGTGGGCTTTTTGCTCTTCACGCTCGCGACGTCGAACCCGTTCGAGCGCTTGTGGCCGGCGCCGCCCGATGGGCGTGATCTCAATCCGTTGTTGCAGGATCCAGCGCTCGCGGCGCACCCGCCGATGCTCTACGC
>JACCDU010534335.1_pt1 | contig 93830 bp, 134 predicted proteins | sample 7446081 | NCBI WGS metagenome assembly JACCDU01 (sample SAMN15323447, study PRJNA562643) | freshwater metagenome | isolation source: river surface water | place: USA:Blue River Watershed | collected 2017-08-17
GTGTTCAGTCACACTTAGCCTGTTACGGCTAAGAAAAAGCATTTCCCGTCGGATCTTGCCACTCTCTATTGCGGAAACCTAGTTGTCTAGGATAAGGCGGTTACGCTGTACCTTATTATACCTGCTTATATAACGCAACGTGCAGTCCCAATAGAGCTGAATCTACACGCTTGTGGGTTGTAATTGTCACCAGAGCCCACTCTTTTCGACTGTACATATACTAAACTCAGTTCTTTTCAAGTCACTGAACTACGTCCTGTTACGGATAGTGAGTTTTAGTCTCTGCTACTGCTCAGAAGTTCCTACCCTGCGACATCACCAGGGGCTCGGGCACATAATCATCTTGCCTGTGCTAGCATATAATCAGTAGAAATTGTATGTTAAAAAGGGGATTTAAAAGGGATTAAGGGTGAGTGCAGAGTTGCTTGAATAGCTGTGTGTTTTGTTGCCAAAATAAGTCAAAGTCAAAAAGTTTCCAAGTGCCGTATTTTTTGTTTGTATAGATGTTGTGAGGAATTGAGTTGTCCCAGGTATATGAGTCTTGTACGAGTATAAATTTGCCAATGCGGGATATTTTAATGAATAGAATGTTGACGTCGTTGGGATCAGCAACATCCATTAGTTGGTTAATCCAAGAGTCTAGTTGTTTGCACTCACCTTGCAAAAGTTGATGGAAAGGAAAGTCGCCGTAATTCTTACACTCGGCGTTAAATCGCTTGAAACTTTCCCCGGGAACAATGTCCCCTTTGAAGCTGCGAATTTGTCCTTCGTGTAGAAACTGCTTTCTAACCTGATTGCTGCCGCCCACATACGCACCAGAGCCGGGGGCTCTGATAAAAGATTCGTTATAAGTTGAAGTTAGGAACTTTGCAACGTCCCGTTCCCAGGAACTACCTTTTTGCTTTTGTGGACTCGGCATACAGTCTTAGTTATCTCATATATCCCTAAAATCACTTTTTAGAAGGTAAATGTTTAATCATTCTATAAAACTCGGGCTGCATACCTACAGCATTGCAGCTTGCGAGTCTGTCTGTGTTGTTTACGTGCACGTGACTTTGTATCTTATCGCAACCTAAGTCGGATATAACTTTTTCAAAGTGCTTGTGCATTATACTATAAAGGCCACGTTTTCTGTAAGAGTTATCTATTCCGCTTAATACAATCCACGCAGATTTTGCATTGCGTATTATATCAAAAACAATATGTCCTACTACTTTATCGTCTACTTCTACGAATACTGCACTGCAATTATTGTGTCCTGACATAGAAGAGTTAGTATGGCCTTTGTCTATTAGTTCTGCTAGATTTCTTAAAAATACAGGAGTTACAGGACTGTTGGTTAGCGAGTCGGTGTACTTCACAACAACTTGCGAACCCTTCTTATCTAACTCCCGTGCAATAATTTTTTCCATTTTATGTCTCGATCATATCGACATCGATGTCGAAAGTAGTAAAGCCGTTTTCTTTTGTTACTTTTAGGATAGTGTTAACTCTTCCTACTAGCTCGTCTCGATGGCTGATTAAGAAGATGTTCTTATTTTGTTCACGGCCCATAGACTTTAGAATGCCTAGCGCACTGTCTACACCGTTCGGGTCCATACCGCTATCTACAACTTCGTCTAGTACAGTTAAGTTAATAGGATGGTTTAGACTTTCAAACACATCACGGAAGCTCCAGCTTAGGCCTAGAATCAAACGATTACGCTCACCGCGTGATAAGTTATCAAAGTCGAATTCTTGTCCTAACTGTGTAATTTCTACAGTTAAGTCGCTTTGGAACTTAACACTATGAGGTAATCCTAGCTTTTCTAAGTAGTGCTCCAGGCGATGATTTAAGTATGTTAAGTTCTGCTCGATAATCTTTTTACGAATAAAACTGTCTTTGTTAGTTAGCAACTTGAGCAAGAACTCTTGATGCTCGTTGTACTTAGACAGCTCGTTAACTTTGTCCCAAGAGATTTCAGTAAGTGCAGTGGACTTTAAGTGACTAATTTGATCACTGTAGGGATCTGCTTCTAACAGCTTATCTTCAAGTTGGCGATAGAAGTTTTCAATAGTAGTCTTGTGATTAATAGCATCATCTAAGTTCTGATAGCGAACAGTAGGTGCAGTGCCTAATGTTCCGTGTTCTAGAATTTTTGCTTCAATTGAAATAATTTCTTCAACTTCTTTATCTAAATCTGTTTGTAACAAGTTGATAGCACTAGCAATTTCAGCTAGCATTGTTTCTTGTTTAGCATCGTGCAAGTCTTGTCCACAGGCGTGGCAAGTGTGCTCTTTCGTTTTAGATAGTGCAAGATTCAGTTCGCTTACTTGTTGCTCTAGCTTCTTCTTTGCAGAACTGTGAACTGATAGATCTTTGTTAAGACGCTTTAGTTGCGACTCTAACTCTTTCCATCGTGCAAGTTCTTTGTGTGCTGCAAGCTCGGCATCAATGTCTATGTTCTCTAATTCTTTAATAGCAGCGTGTAGCTTTTCAATGTCAGTTTCTCTGCTCTTGAGCCACAATGCACTGCGGCGCTCTAAGTCTGCAATACTTTTTTCTATCTTAAGATTGCTTTCTTGTTGCGCTTTAATTTTAAATTCTTCTTCTTTAACACTATCCTTGATGGTCTTAATTAGCTCTTTAAGTACAGTAGCCTTTTCGCTAAGTTGCGTGATACCTAGCAACTGCTCGATAATTTCACGCTGGTCATTAGCTTTAAGGCTAAGAAAAGGCGGAGTATAGGTATTAAGTGCAACAATATGCCTAAACATATCTGCACTTAATCCTAGTACACGTTCAATGTGCTCTTGTGTTAGTTTGCTTTCGCCTTGTCCTTCGTCAGTTCCACCATTGTTGACTTCGGAATCGTTAACAAGAAAGCGGAAGACGTTCGGCTTGCGCCCACGTTCGATTTTATAGCTGTGTCCGTTCTTTTCGAACTCAACAGTAACGAGCATATTTTTTGCGTTGGTTTTGTTAACAAGATTGTCTTTCCTGATATCAGTAACGGCTGTACCATACAGGCCGTAGCACAATGCGTTTAGCAGTGTTGTTTTACCAGTGCCGTTACGACTACCATCGCCGCCTTGGTCGAGGTTGTTGCCTAGCACCAGTGTTAATCCGTGCTGGTCGAACTTTACAGCTTGGCTAACGTTGCCTACGCTCATAAAGTTCTTCACAGTTAAGTTTTTAATCTTTAAGCTCATATCTTGTTATTTTAATTTAAACTGTTGTAGATTTCAATCAGTGTTTGCTTGTTAATTACATCACTATCAATAGCTGCAAGCTGGCTTAATACAATGCTATCGACGCTTTCGAATTTAATCTCGCCTTCGTCCCATTCCTGGGCGTGTTCGTCTTTCTTTGCAGGAATAAAGCTAATTTCACGAACTTTGTACACTTCTTGAAAGTTTTCTTTAAGAAAGTTGCTTTCTTCATATGAAATGTCAATATCTACTGTAACCCTTGCGAAAGTATTAGAGTCTAGATAGTTCTCTGGATTTTCGATTAGCTTAGATAGTGCAATGGTACGGAATTTAGGAGCATCGGGCCAGGCAACATATTTAGGTTCTCCTCCCCACTCTAGCATCATCATACCACGATCGTCGTCCCAAGCATCTGCAAAAGTATGCGGGAATGGGTTTCCAATGTAGTGTACATTGCCTTGACTTTGGCGTTTATGGAAATGTCCGCTAAACACATAGTCTTGGTTAGGAAAGTTTTTACTATTAAGTCCACCGTGGTCTGGCATCTGGACCATAGCATTCATATAAAAGTTTGGAAGCTCAAAGTGTCCAAAAACGTACTTAGACTTAAGAGTCTTCATTTGCTTCCACTCGTCTTCTACTAGCCAAGGCACAATAGATACGTTGCCATCTGTTAGGATATCATTGACAATGACTACGTTGTCAATGTTCCTAGCAAAAGGCAAACTACTAATTTCACGTTTCTCACGATAGTACAAATCGTGGTTGCCAGAAATCAAATATACCTTTTCGAAGTTTCTGCTTAGTGTTTCTAGATTACTAACAGTATAGTTCAATGTGCTAACGTTAACGCTAGCACGATGATCGTGCCAATCACCTAAAAAGATAGCTGTCTCGCAGCCGTTTGCTTTAGCAGTCTCGCAAAACCAGTTAACGAAATTTTCGCAGTCCTGATTATGCGACCTGCTGTTGTTGCGCCTACCAAAATGGATATCAGTAAAACACGCTACCTTCTTAAACAAATTACTCATCGATTGATCCTACATTATCTTTAAGGGCGAGAGCTCGCTCCTTCTCGATAATTGTAGCATACTCGTGTTCAAGTTGTCTAGTGAAACTGGGCATCTGTCCAGATTCCATTAGCAAGTCGTCTCTGATTAATTGGTTTTTCTTTTCGATGTTTACAATGCGGGTGAAACTATTAGTCAGCACTGCGGTATAGTAAGCAAACGGATTGTCGGACTTTGATTCGTCAAACTGTAGACCAATTTGGCTAAGTTGAAGTAATGCTTGTCCACGCATTTCTTCGATATAAGTGTATCCACGCCAGTTGCTACGCATACTATATCGTTCTGCTAGCTTTAGATACATTTTTGCGAGATTATTAGTAGTTTTTCCGTGTTCTACACTAAATTCTCCGCTAGTTAAGTCGCCTTTCCAGTGGCTCCTGACCACTTCTGTAACTTTGTCGTTGATAAATGAAAAGTGTTTGAACGGAGGAAAATTGACTTTAGTGTGATGATCAGCAGTGCTTTTTGGTTTATTCTTTCGTCCTGGTTCTTCTGGAATATGATCAAAAGTCATAATCCTAAACACAAGATCTTCGTTTGGTATTGTAGCAGGATCAATAACAAATTGAGCCATTTTTGGCTTTTCACCTTTGCTATTACGTTCTTGCCATTGTGCTATTGCTGCCTCTAATAGCTCTGCTGCTCGTTTATCTGCACGTTTCTGTCTGGCGTATTCGACGATACCCTCGGGGTACTGTTCGCTAACTGCATTAGATTCAATATCGGATATGTCAGCGACAATAACGTCATAATCTGCGTACTTCTTGTCGAGCAACCAACTATAAGTTAATTTACTTCTATGTATTTCCTTGAGCAATTCTTTATTACTCAAGTATATTTTAGGTGCATTGGTTGTCATATTGTTACTGTAGCAAAAATACTACACTGTTGTCAACCGAATCATTAAAACTAGTGTTTTTGTTTTCAATAAATACACTAAAGGATATTAGTATGCGAGCCAACGAACTTTCTAGATTTTTAGTAATTTACCCTGGTAGATTTCAGCCCTTCCACCTAGGGCATAAAAGCGTCTACGACTATTTGCTAAAAACATTTAAGTCTAGCCCAGTGTACATTGCAACTAGCAACAAAGTAGAGCCACCTAAGAGCCCATTTAACTTTGAAGAAAAGTCATATATGATGGAATTAACAGGTGTGCCGTCGAAGGCTATTGTACAGTGCAAACAACCTTACAAAGCAGAAGAGATTACTGCTAACTACGATCCTGCTAAAACTGTACTAGTGTTTGCAGTAAGCGAAAAGGATATGGCAGAAGATCCTCGCTTTGCATTCAAACCACTTAAAGACGGCCGCCCTAGCTATTTCCAAAGGTTTGACCCACACGGACAATTAGCAGGATTTGACAAACACGGTTATGTAACTACTGTGCCCACTGTTAATTTTAATGTGCTGGGTAAGCCTGTAAAAAGTGCAAGCGAAATACGTGCGCTGTATGCTAGTGCAGACGAGCAGCAACGTAAGCAAATTGTAGAAAGTTTATACGGTAAATTTGATGCTGGCGCATACAACATACTAAACAAAGGCTTATTAAATGGCTGATAATAGAGTTTACCTAAGGCTAAAAAGAGGGTCAGCCGATCCTATATTTGACTACCCTGTAATGGCACCTCTTAAGAAGTTCGGTGGTGTAATGTTCCCCTACACTCCTATCGTTCAGCACGTGCAGCAGGTGTCCTGGCAGCAAAATGCTCTAACCCATACTAACTATGCACCACAAGTATACGGCCGCACCGAGAATCCTAAAATCAACATTAACGATGCTAAGTTTACTGCTACCACAGATGAAGATGCACAATACCTATTAGGCGTGCTGTTCTTTTTCAAGTATATTACAAAAATGAATTTTGGTAAGCGTGACGGTAAAGCAGGTACACCGCCACCTGTGCTAGAGTTTAGCGGCTACGGACAAAGTCAATATAACAATGTACCTGTCGTTATAGCTAGCGTAAACTATCAATACCCTAACGACATAGATTATGTAAGAGTAAAGACTGCTTTCAGTGGCACTGGTCAAGAAGAACTAGTACCGGCAGTTATGTCTCTTAGTATAGATATGCTAGTGCAGTATAACGTTAAAGACATAAGAGATAATTTTAGTTTAAGTGATATGGCATCAGGCAAACTTGCAGGAAAAGGATATATTTAATGGAATACAAATCATCTAGCCCTTATTACAATACACCTGTAACTAAATTTTATTTAGATGTAGGCATACCTGCTATTCCTAGAGATGGTTCTGAGGTTCCTGTAACTATAGAACCTAAATATCACCGCCGTCCGGATTTACTAGCATACGAGTTATATGGAACTAGCCGCCTATGGTGGCTGTTTGCCGCAGTTAACCCAGACGTACTACAGGACCCTGTATTTGATTTTACGACAGGTAAAGAGATAGTGCTGTTAAGTAAAGAACGAGCACAAGAATATCAATAATACAAAGACACACAATGACAGCTAAACCGCCAATTGACCAAGTAGCAAACAAAGCTAAGGTAGTAAATGCTACACTAAGCAAAACATCCGCGGTTAACTCTGCCGAGCAGCAACAAAAAGATTCCAGAGCAAGAGACACTGCGGTGGTACCTGTACAGGAACAATTAGCAGCAGGTGCAAAGTTTTTAGATAATGTCCTGCAAGGCTACGATAACGTTGCTTACAACTTTAAACTAGTGATGGTTAACCCTGCACTAGTTGAAAACTTTGACATAACGCAAGGCATTGTGCTAGCACAGTCCGGTGTCACAACTGACTTAGTTATTAAAGATTGTTCATTTACACATATTGTAGGTTGGACAAATAAAGCACAAGGCGCATTCGCCCACAGTGGCAAGATGACTATTGTCGAACCTTTAGGTGTTAAGTTTTTAGATAAGCTAGTTACTGCTGCTCGTGCTCTTCGTATTCCTAATCATACACAGGCACGCTATCTATTAGAGCTAACATTTAATGGAAGAAACAAAGAAACTGGCGCAGAAGAAATGGGAATCACGCACCATATATGGAGTATCTTCTTTGTTAAAGTTCAAATGAAGGTAGGCGTAGAAGGCGGTCAGTATAACATTGAATTTAGAAATCAGTTAGAAGCAGCGCAGGAAAACATTGTAGAAAACTTAAAAGATATTGTTAACATCCCTGCTAATACCTTGCGTGATTACTTTGCAGGTTTAGAAAAAGCATTAAACGAACGAGAAGCAAAGAACGTGGGCATTACTAAGTTTGTTCCTAACGAATACAGATTTGTAATCGACCCGGAAATCGCAGGCTACTCTTTTGCAAACTTTAATCCTAGTCAAGTTTCTAAGTCAAAGAATCAACATACCAAGGACGGCAAAGCAGTTGCTTCGTTTAGAGAAGGTACAGGCATATTAGGTTTAATTAACGTTATTATGTCTGGCACAGATCAGTTTCAACACTTCCAAAAGCAGAAGTCGGGTGATACTAAAAAGACTAACGAAACATTAGCTACAAAGAAAGACAAAGAACAAGCCGACGTTGCAGCCGACCTAGCTAAATTTTATAGAGTGCAGACTTGGTGTGAGTGTACAGACTTTGACTTCTTTACTAAGGACTATGGTAAGAAATTAACGTTCTTTGTATTCCCTTCGCTAGCACCACAAATTATTACACCCAGTGAGCAAGACATTGCATCGTCTAAAGAATACGGCGAATACGTTTCTATGCAAAAGAAAGCAGCATTAGAAGCACAATCCTTGCTAGCTAAACGCTACGACTATATGTATACTGGTATGAACACTAGTGTAGAAGATTTTGATATTCAAATGAACTACTCGTTTTACCAGGCGCTACCTCCTAGTGATGCAGGCTTCGTTGCAGATGCAAGTCAGTTAGGTAAGAAGATGGATCCTAATCTGACACCTGAGTTATTAAAGGATAAGCAAGAAGTAAGAAAACGCTGGGAAGCAAACAAAGTAGAAATTACACGTTTAGAAACCCAAGGCAAAGGCACATCATCGGAAGCAGAAAAGCTAAAGAAGGAACAGCAACAACTAGCAGGCGCCTTGACAGAAGAACAAGCTCTTAAGAAACAAGCACTTGGCCCGTTACGAGTATTCGAGCAGAATCAAGGTAGAGGTTACAAGGAACCTAGACTACATTATGTAGACGATGGCGAAGTCGCTTACATTAACGATAGCTCATTAGATCCTCAATTTATTGTTTACCGATTCCTAGAAGATGATGTAGGAACAGAGTTGACCAGCGGTGGTGTTGAAGGCCCGTATGCTAAAAACAGAGGCGCATTCGCTTACGTGTTTAACCAACTGCGCCAAAGCGGCGATTTAATTCAAATTAAAGTCAGGGTTGTAGGTGATCCGTATTGGTTTGGTAGAGACAACAAAATTCTAGCAGACCTAAAGAAAAACATAGCAGGGCAAAAAAGCATAATGACTGCACAACAGTCTAGTGACTTGAAAAAGCAATATGCAGACTACGAAAAGGGTGCTAACTACTTTTATATCAAGTTCCAAGGCCCTAACGACTATAATCCTGCAACAGGTTATGTTGAATTTGACACTAACGATGTTATTAGCGGTGTGTACCTTGTAAAAACAGTTACGTCTACATTTGAAGGCGGCAAGTTTACGCAGACCCTAGATGCAGTCAAGGATATGGTTATTATGCAACCGTTCATCGTTAAAACTGAGAAACAGTTTACTAAGGATAGGACAGATAAGCTAGTAACAGATAAAGAATTCGCACAAAAGAATAAAACAGAAGTTAAGCAACTAGCAGACGCAGGCGATCAACGTGCAAAAGATATGTTAAAGAAACTCAAATAAATTAGTATATGGCAAAGTCTACATTAGCAGGTCAGGTAAGGGAACAGTATAAAGACGGATCAAGCGGCAGGATTAACCTAGCAGCAGGTCTCTACTTGGCTATTGTAAAAGATACAGTAGACGAGCAAAAGCAAGGTCGTATACGTGTATGGATTCCAGAATTTAAAAGCAATCCAGAAGATGAGTCTAGTTGGTTAACGGTTAGCTATTGCAGTCCTTTTGCAGGCGCAACAGACCCGTTTAAGCTAGGCAGTAACGTACAAGAGTTTAGCGACACACAAAAGTCATACGGTTTTTGGTTTACACTACCTGACGTTAACAACGAAGTTCTAGTAGCTTTCCCTAGCGGTGACTTAACAAGAGGTGTATGGTTAGGCAGTTTGTTTCAGTCAGCTAGTAGTTATGCTGTTCCTGGTATTGCGTATGGTAATACATACGGTGAACAGAAGAACGAATACTATCCTAGCGCAGAAAAGAATAAGAAAGATACAGACGGTAACGATGATCTGCGCCCTAAGCATACTACGCTAGGTACAGCACTAAACCGTCAAGGATTGTTGTCAGACCTAACTAGGGGTGCTGGTACTAGCAGTTCTATGCGAGAAAGTCCTAGTCGTGTGTTTGGTGTTCTTACTCCTGGCCAGCATCAGTTTGTTATGGACGACGGTGACGAAGCAGGCGGCAACAGTTTAATTCGTTTCCGTACAGCAAACGGCGCCCAGATATTAATAGATGATACACACGGTTTAATTTACTTTGTTAACAAAGATGGAACCGCCTGGTTAGAGCTTAATCAAGAAGGACATATAGATGCGTATGCTGCCCAAGGTATTAACTTAAATGCAGCAGGAGACTTCAACATACGTGCTGGCGGCAATGTTAACATAGAGGCAGCAGGAGACTTTAATGTAAAGTCCAATGAAATGCGTATGTTTGCTAATAATACTTTTAATCTAAGTTCAGTTAGCGGAACTAAGTTAAGCACAGGCGGCAATACTGAAATAGGTAGTAGTGGTGACCACATCGAAACCGCGGCGCACGTGCATATGAACGGACCGTTAGCAGCAGAAGCAACTCCACCTATAGTTAATCAATTACCAGTCAACGTTGTGGTAAGAAAGAGTATTGCAAGTAGAGTGCCAGAAGCAGAACCTTGGAAAGGTCACGAAGTTAGCGCCAGTACGTTAAGCAGAGGTCAGAGTAGTCAAACTGCGGCAGGCTCATTAGGCAGTGCAGGCGGCGAAGGCGAACCTAGTGGAGACGGTAAAGTAGTTGATACAAGCGATATTACTCCTACCGAAAATGTTGATACAAAGACTTGCACCCCAGTAGGAACACTACACGTTAGTAAGAATATTGTAGATTACATTATTGCCAAAGAGCGCTGGCGCCCTGTAGAGTACTGGGACTTTAGAAGCAACAGTATTGGATTCGGACATTTACAGGATGGCAAGAGTTATGACAGCCCAACTGAGTTTGACAACGGTTTAGATTGGGATGCAGCTTATAACAAGTTTTTACAAGACATTAAGAGCTTCGAAAATGCAATTAAGAGTTTGTTTAAGTCTACAAAATGTATGACACAGAACCAGTTCGATGCTCTAGTGTCTGCTGCATATAATATGGGCCAAGGCAACTTAATGAAGTGCAACTCTGGCGGGAAGAAGATAACTGACTTGGCTGCGGCAGGAGACTGGGAAGGTGTTGCAAATGCTATTGTAGGTTATCCGCACGAACAAGGCCGCCGTCAGGAAGAAGCTGTCATACTGAAGAAGGGTTACTATCCTCCTAATACTAAGCCCAAGGACGCACTAATACAAGAAGGTCTTAAGATTTGCAAGAGCTGGATTGAAGGCAATAGAGCACAAATTAAAGGGCCTGCTATAGACGGCAGACCCGGTGCATTCAAGCCTATATTTGGTGCTCCTACTGAACGTCAAAAGAAGCAATGGGCAGCAATTAAAGGCAAGTACGGATTATGATCGTGTCCCGAATCGTAGTCCTGTGATAAAAGCATCGTTTTCGTTTTCGAAATCTATATATACTCCATCTTGGGTATATCTGACAGAGTAATCGTCGACTCCTTTGTCTTTAAGAAACTTCCATACCTCTAGTAAACTAAGGCACCTTGCTATATTACTAAAACCGTTAAAACTAGTAGAAGTTGCAGGCTGTGCATCGTCTTTAATGAATACAGTAGCGCTCATTTACCTGCTAAGTCCTTCATAAACTTTTCTTTAAGTTTTTCGTCTAGTAAGTCCTGCTCATTTTTTAGTAAGTTAATGAATACTAGCTGTGCAGTTTTCGTTAAGAGTGCAATACCTTCGTCTGTTAAGTGACTGTAGTCTGCTCCTACTGAGCTAACATACGACAGCTTTTTATCTAATGCAGCCTGTTTGAGTACACCTAACAGTAAGTTAGCACATTCTTTATCGTTAAACCGCATCTTATAACTCACAGTCTTACTTTTTATAATAGACTCGGCCGTCCGTTTCAAAGTCCAAGCCCGCCATACGTCCCTCATAGGCGCGACCATTGTACTGCAATTTAATCTTAACTGACTTATTGATAACCAAAGTAATGCTCGAATTTTGCTGAAAGTCATAGACAACTGCTTCTGTTAGTTTACCGCTAGGCACGGCTTTAATTGTGCAATATTGTTCCATAGTTACACCTTGTATTTTTCTTGGATCTGTTTAATTTGATCTTTGTACTCTTGTTCTATGCGTTGATCCCGTTTGTATAGCTTATAGAAAACTATAGCCATAGGCACATAGAACAAAAAGAACGCTAGTAAGCCAGCTTCGTAGTTCATTCTTTACCTTCGCCTAAATGCTGCACTAAATTGTATGCAAGAGTAAAAAATGCGGCAGTGCTACCGTGCTTGAAATAATATTTTTCAGAGAGCCGACTAATCAAGTCCCCTAATTCTTGATTAACATCCGGCGGTAATCCAGTGCCGCCGACTAATACTTGTTGTTCCATTATTTGTCATCCCGGAAACGTACAAAGCGAGGGAAGCGCAAGCTATAAGTGCCGTCTTGGTTGCGAGTAACTGCGTCTGCTAACACTTCGGCAGTTTGCCCAAACAAATCGTTCTTATCGTTCCAGAACTCGATACGTTGTTCGTCTGTAAAGCCACTACCTACATTAACCGTAATGCTACGGCCAGCGTCTTCACCTTCGCAAATAATAGCGCCCATACGACCTTCGTTCTTGCCGGTACCCTCTTCTACACCGACTACAGTAAGGTCTAGTGTAATAGTAGGCTTAATCTTAAGCCAAGCGTGACTACGTTTGCACTCGTATTTTGCGTCAAGGTCCTTGAGCATAATGCCCTCGTAACCCCCTGCAATAGCACGAGCATTAATTTCTTTAAACTGTTTTTGACCCTCGGGAGTATTAAGGTCTACAATTTCGTGCCCAACAATCTCAACGTTAGGGGTTTCTTCGGCCCACAAGTCTTTCCAACCCTTTAGTTTGGCACTGCGATCTACTTGCTTGCGATCCCATACACCTTTGTTAAAAGCGTCTAGCGTAACGAAGTCGAACAAGTGCAGAACTGCATCATCGGTTTCTACGTCAGTCTTACGATGTACGTGCTTCATTAAGTCTTGGAAGCTACTAGACATAATCTCGCCATCAAACACTACCGGCTCGGTAATGCCCGTTACAGTCCTTGCAAACTGACGTTTGATGTTTTCGAAGTTAACTAGTTCTTTACCGTTGCGGCTAAACTGATCTACTTGCCCGTTGGGGTAAACAATAGTAAGCACACGAACGCCGTCTAGCTTGACTTCGATCATTTTCTTACCAGTACACTTCTTAGGATGGTCGGTACCATCGTGAGCCAGCTGGCAGCTAAACACAGGAATAGTTAGATCTGTGCGCCCTGCTTCCTTGACCACAGTGTTAATAGTCTTTTCGGTAATACCGCAACGTAGATCCTTAATAAGGATTAGTCGGTACCAATCATTCCACTGCTCTTGTGTAGCAACATCCATAGCAAGTTGGATAGCTTCACGAGCAGCATTACCGGTTAGCTCACGCTTACGCAGGCTGTCTGCAAGTTGCACAAAAGCACGCCAAGGAAATCCTTGTCCGCCGGGAATGTCCTTAACAGGAACTTGCTTAACTCCAAACGTAATTAACGCATCGTATGCCATACGAGCGCCATCGAAAAATGTACTAGCTTCTTTATCATTCAGCACACTTGCAATAATAGCTTCTTTAGCCTTGCGGCCAGGCTCTGCATTTAGTGCTTGTACAATTTGCCACGGTGTCATTGTTTGTCCTTAGATTGTAGATGTTTAAATTCACGCTTGAGCCAATACTTATACTTTGCAAAATATTCTTGCATTGCATAGTCAGGATCTTTGCCAGTCCATTCGTAAACTTCTTCTTTGTGTTCGTACCAGATGTTACGTACCCAATTTTTAAAAGCAGTGTTCTTCATAGTTAGTATAGCACAGGTTCTACTGCACGTTCGCCTTTGATGGTTTTTAACATTTCATCTTCTTGAGAAAAGATTAGGTGATGCTCTGCTAATATAGTGTAACGCTCTTCGCTTGTTTTACTTAGCCACTGCTCCACTGCTTCGTTACTACCTCTAGCTTCTGCAGGAATATAGTCCAGGACCCATCCTACTAGGTTCTTAAGTGCAGGAATAGTATTTGCAGGATGACTGCATTGTACAGCCCTTGCAAAGTCGTTGGCAAGCAGTGCAGTAAAAAACAACCCTGGGCTAAAACCGTGCACTAGATAATTGTACATAGGTTCTGCATAGTCTCTAGCCACTGACCAATGTGCAAAGGTGCCCATTAGTCTAGCCTTACTGTGTGCACCGATGTTCATTTGCATACCTCTGCGATGTGTTTGCAAGCGCCGCGGAAAGTAAAGCCGGGACAAGTGCAAGTCTTGGCCTCGGGGTCCACCCAATAGCTGTTGCCCTTGCTACCTTTAACTTCGACTAGACTAGATTCTGCCTTAGCCTTAAACAGTTTTGCATCTGCCTTAACAAACTTGCGACCACGCCGGTCGATTGCCAATGGCGTTTTGAAGTAAAAAGGCTCGCCCTTCCCGAACTTAATGTAAGCTACAGCCTTTTGACCGTCAAACAAGTAGATGTGATTTACTTGCACATCTACGTTCTCCCAGACTGTAACTTCTTTAAGAGCTTCCATATTAAGCCTCAACAGTGTAAGGCTTGTCCCACTTGCCAATGTTCACATCTACATACCAACCCACATCAAAGTAGTCAGTTTGAATGTCCGAGTTGTCGTGGTTGCCGTTGTTCATTGCAGGAATAACTTCGCTCAGGAACTTCAAAGCCTTGCCGTCGAAATGACGCTGGTAATGATACACGTTCACGTCGATGTCCTTAGTTGCAGGACGGAACGGCAAGTGTGCAGGACGAGGCTCAGCAGCACCCAAGCGATTAAAGGATTCCAGGAAGTCAATCTTGCCCGACTTAATGTTGAGCACAAGAGTTGAATGATTGCGAACTGCAAGACTAGCCTTAACGCCGTGCTTCTTGCAAATAGCCTTGATCTTTGGTGCCAACTTAGCTTTCAGTTCTTGGGAAACGTATGCCATCTTCAACTCCTGTTTTGTTACGCTATGTATGTATTATATACGAATTGGATTTATTGGTCAAATCAGCGACGATAGTGGTTTGCATAGCGATCAAACAAGAACGCAACAAACCCTTCGGGAACGAACCAACGTGCAAGGTTAATAATGCCTTCGTTTTTCTTGTCAAACGTAACAGCCTTTTTGGGCATAAAAAATGTGTACTCTTTTTCAGAATTTAGTACTTTAAACTTAAAGGCTTTTTCAGTTTCGCCAACAAGTTCCACGCCCAGGGCAGTGCAAACAGAGTAACCGGTTTTCCAAATGCTGTAAATGTTTTCCATTGTCAACTCCTGTTTTGTTACGCTATGGATCTATTGTAGCACTTTTGGATTTTTCGGTCAAATCGTGTCGAAAGTTGACAATAAATACATACTTTGCTACAATGGTAGCTTGTAGTAACTTACACGAGTTTTATAATGTCAGACACACTAGTATTAAACGGCGACTATCAGCCGCTGTGCATCTTTCCGTTAAGCACAATCGACTGGCAAACTGCTATCAAGGCAGTTTTTTCAGAAAAAGTCGTTGTGGTTAAAAATCACGACAATTGGATGGTGCATAGTCAGCGTCTGACTATGCCTGTTCCTAGCATTGTTGCAATGCGTGATTATGTAGATGCTACTCGCGGTGTTAACTTTAACCGCCGCAGTGTTTACATTCGTGACAACTACACTTGTCAATATTGCGGCAATAAGTTCCATTACGAAGACCTAACATTCGACCACGTTATCCCACGTTGTGATGGCGGTCAGACTACTTGGGAAAACGTTGTAACTGCTTGCCGTACTTGCAACTTCCTTAAAGGCAGCGACCTGATGGATCCGCTAACTAAGCCACGCAAGCCTACATATTGGGAAATGAGTAAGAAAGCTAAGGACCTTGTAATTATGATTAAAGATCCTGCTTGGCAAGATTACTTAAATTGGCCCGAGGACAAGTTAATTGTTAGGCCAGAAGCTAGAATGGTAGCATAAGAAAAGCCCCTTTAAGGGGCTTTTTTATTGTTGTTTAAAATCGCTAAAGTCCGGAGTATAGGATATGCGTTCGTTTACTTCTACGAAACCCCCGCACCTTCTGCAAATAACATCCGGTTCTCCGCTGGTTTGATCGAAACTGTGCCCACATTCGGGGTTAGTACAGTGTAATAGCCATTTGTGATATGTAGTGTCCATATCACTATTTAGCGCCGCATTGAGCTGATTTCCTTGGCTTCGTCATCACTAAAAATAGGAACAGCATTACTTTTGTGCATAGTACCGATGCCTTTAACCTTTGTACCTGTGTAGACTTTTTGTTGTCCTTGTGTACACGGCACCCAACCAGTGTCAAGGCTTTGAATTTTCTCAGTTTGACGAACGTGCGGCTTGCTAACAACAGGAGAAGCCACAGTAGCTGCTACCTTTGCTTTGCTAAACTTTGGAGTAAGTTTAGCCCACTCTGCTTGCTTACGTTCCCATTCGGCTGCTAGCTCACGGGCCTTGCGAGCCTCGGCCGCATTTCTAAACTTTTGTTTGCCTTTTTTCTTGCCACTAGTAGACAGCCAAGGACCTTCAAGATGCATCGTCATTATGATTCTCCAAAATCGTAGGTTGTTAGTGTAACACAAGTGCATTTTATGGTCAAGTATTAAGTACGCTGATAATTTTACAAATAAATAACAGTATGGCAAATTCACTTGTATATAAAGGTTTTACTACACAATCTTCTGTAATTACGGGCTCTACATTGTATGATTTAGAGTTAGCTAAAACTGATTTAATGAATCATTTTATGACACGTAAGGGCGAGCGTGTAATGGCACCTACATTCGGTTCTGAAATATGGGATTACTTATTTGATCCTATGAACGAGGATGTAATACAAATGATTAGAAACGATGTAGTTTCCATTGTAAGAACAGATCCACGCTTTGATGTACAAAGTGTTAATGTAACGCAATACGAACACGGAATCACTGTCACATTAGATTTATACTACTATCCAATGGACATATTAGATACATTAGCTATCACATTCGATCAAAGCGCAATAGAGGCAAAATAAATGACACAGGCTGTACGACAAGACAACTTATTCGCTAGTGAAAACTGGCAAGCGGTATATCAGAGTTTTAGAAATGCTGATTTTAAAGCATACGACTTTGATACATTACGCACTGCTATGATAGACTATATTCGTTTATCATACCCAGAAGATTTTAACGATTGGATTCAGTCTAGTGAGTTTGTTGCTCTAATCGACTTAATTGCTTTCTTAGGTCAAAACCTAGCATTCCGTGTTGACTTAAACAGCCGCGAAAACTTTATTGACACCGCAGAACGTCGTGAAAGCATTTTACGCCTTGCACGTTTTGTAAACTACAATCCGAAGCGTAATATTGCAGCTAGTGGCTTATTAAAAGTTAAAGCAATTAAAACCACAGAACCTGTATATGATCCTTACGGTTTAGATTTAAGCAATAAAATGGTACAGTGGGTTAACGTAAATGACCCAGACAATTACGAAAAGTTTATTACTATTCTAAATGCCGCTCTTAACCCTGATCACAAATTTGGTAACCCTGTTAAAACAGGTTCTGTGGGCGGTGTAGTTGCACAGCAATATGCACTAACTAATATTCCGGGTGATATTGTTACTGTATCTTATAGCGCAAACACCGGCGGCAAAGAAGACAATTTCGAAATCTGTAATACAGATTTCTTAGATTTAGGGTTCTTTAAAGAAGCAACCCCTAATCCATACGGCGCATTTAACCTAGTATACCGTAATGACAATGCAGGCAATACAAGTCCTAATACTGGTTTGTTTGTATTGTTCAAGCAAGGTAAGTTAATCAAACAGGACTTTAACATTGTCGACTACGTAGAAAATCGTGTAGTAGATATTGATATTCCTAATGTTAACGAAGCAGACGTTTATGTGCAAAGCATTTCAGCTGATGGTTCAGTTGTAGAAGATTGGAGTAAAGTACCTAACGTATCTGGCAACTCTGTAATTTATAACTCATATGCACGTGGCGTTAGAAAAGTATATAGCGTGATTACACGCCAGGACGATAAGATTAGTATTAAGTTCGGTGACGGCTTATTCTCTGAAGTTCCTGTTGGTTTAATTCGTGTTTGGGTACGTACAAGTAATGCCCAAGCATATACTATTAAACCTAGCGATATGAAGAATATTACCTGGGACGTAGGTTATTACGATGCACAAGGTCGTCAGCAATACCTAACCCTAGTAGCAGATTTAGAATACACTGTTAATAACAGCAGCCCTGCAGAATCATTAACTAGCATCAAAGCCAATGCACCATTGGCATATACTACACAAGACCGTATGGTTACTGCTAGCGATTATACAGTATATCCTTTAACACAAAGCGCAGACGTATTAAAAGTTAAAGCAGTAAATCGAGTACACAGCGGCTTTAGTCGTTATACAGATCCGCTAGATCCAACAGGCACATATCAAAACATTGATATGTTATCGGACGATTTCTACATCTACAAACAAACAGATACCGCAGCAGATGTGTTTAAAACATCTAACCAGTTATATGTTAACGACATATTAGACACTTTACAGAAGCATTTAACTCGCGGCGGTGCAGTTAACTTGTATTATGCTAATTACTCTGCGTTAGATTTTGCAAGCCAAGGCATTACTTGGAACAATGTAAGTACAGTTGCAGGAATGTCTACAGGATATTTTACTGTAAATTCTCAAATTGTTGCAGTAGGCACAAACGAGCAATTAAGCAATAGAAAACAGTTGCACGTAGGAGCATTAGTAGAATTTACTGTTAACGGGGCTACTGAATGGGCAGCAATAAATTCTGTTAGTTTAAAAGGACTAGGACTAGATAATGCAAGCGGCATAAGCACCGGCTTAAAAGTTAACGGTGAAGGTGCAATAACTATTAGTAAAAACATACCAACAGGTGCAACTATTACCAGAGTTATCCCTGCACTAAAGAAGAAATTCGACCAAAAAGAACGTGCAGACATTTTAAGTAACCTTGGAAATAAATTTAACTTCGGTATTAGATACAATTATCTAACTCAAAGCTATGTCATAGTAACTGATGACAATGTCAATTCTACTGACTTCTTTAGTCTAAGCAACCAAGGTGATACATCTGGTCAAAATAAAGATGCTAGCTGGATTTATTACATCTCATTTGCAGATGGACAATACCTAGTAAGACAGAAGCTATTAAAATATATTATTGGTTCTAACAAGAAGATCAAGTTCGGTAACATTAATTTCTTAGAAAATGCGAAAGACTCACTAACATCATTTAAAGCAGACGTTGTTAAATTCCTTAAGATTAACACCGTGCCTTCTGGCAATACTGTAATAGGCAAGCCTGTTGAATTTAGCGTGGCTAGCTATTTTGTAAGTGCAGACGGTTACACTGATACGAGTAAAGTAATTGTTAAGGTAGCCGATTCTGATAATAACTATCTTCCAGACAACCCTTACACATTTGAAGAACTAGTAGGAAATACTAAAGTTAATGTGGCAATAACAAACGCTAGCGGTATCATTCAAACCACAGTAACAGAATCTACAAGTGGTACATTAGCTGGCCGCACAGATTTAATAGGACAATGGAAGCATTATGCAGAAAGTAACCAGCGTATCGATCCAGCAGTAGTAAACATTATTGACTTGTTTATATTAAGCTCTAACTACGATACAGATTTTAGACGTTGGATGAAAAACGACGGCAGGTTAGTTAATAAGCCGCTGCCGCCTACTACAGTTTCATTAAGCCAGCAATTTGCAGATTTAGAGTTAGTTAAGACTAGCAGCGACACTATTGTATTCCGTCCAGCAAAGTATAAACTACTATTCGGCGCACTAGCTGACCAAGAGCTACAGGCTAGATTTAAAGTAGTTAAGATGGCAGGTACCAGTTTAACTGACAACGAGATTAGAAGTAAAGTGCTAGCAGCTATTGACAGCTTCTTTGATATACGAAATTGGACATTTGGCGAAACATTCTATTTCACTGAAATGGCAGCGTATATACATACACAGTTAGCAGGCAGCATAAGTTCTATCGTTATCGTTCCTACAAATGGCAGCAGCCAGTTTGGTAAATTATTCCAAGTAGGCAGTAACGCAGATGAACTTTTTGTTAGCTGTGCAACAGTAGCAGATATTGAAATTATCTCACAGATTACAGATACAAACATTAGAATAGGTAAATGATGTCAAACAAGAAATTCAGCGCAGATCCAACTAGCGTAAAAAATTCAACAGTTCCCAATGATACTAATACAGAGTTCATTAATGCAGTTGACTTTTTACCTAAGTATCATCAAACTGCTACTAACAAAAAACTGTTTAACGTTACACTAGATCCGCTAATCAGCAAAGGTACCGCGGAAGACATTAGCGCATATGTAGGGCGCAAAAGCGGTACAGTATACCGCCCGGCACGCGACCCGTACCTAACCGAAGTAAGAAAATCTCGTGAAGATTCACAATTAGACATCGGTGTTGTTAGCAAAGACAGTTCCGGTAATGTTACCGGTATGATTGCGTACGGCGATTTGTTAGACAAGTTTAAAGCACAGTACAGTAACTTTACCGCAGACGACTTAGATGTCGATTACTTTACCTGGGCGCCTCCTATAGACGCAGATAAGTTTGTTAACTTCTCTCACTATTACTGGCTACCATATGGTATGCCTGCAATCGAAGTGTCAGGTGATATTGATATCGATGCAGACATTGTTAGTAAAGCTGTGTATGTAACACCGACTCAACCTAATGGCAAGCGTTTAAATTTCCACAATGGTGCAAAAGTATTCTTTACTAACAACAATATTGCTGATAAGAAATATGTAACACTACCGGACGCATCTCGAAAATTTGCTTATTCTACAGGTGCAGAATATAGTGTAGCAGACTTAATTTCTGCTAATTACATCCTACGTGTATCTCTAACTTACTCGACCGTTGAAAACTTTTACGGAGAACATACTGTTTCTAGAACAGTAATGCTACCTGAGTACAGTAAAGTTAACGGTGAAGTAGTAGGCGTAAATTGGAAACAAACATCCGACGGCGTTTTAACTATATCAGATTCAGTGATACCAGCCGAAGCAATTAGCGGTTCAATTGAAGTCGAAGTTCAAGTCATTAACCGTCCTGTAATTTTTACAGTTGACGGAATTAGCAGAAGAATAACACTACTACCTCAACAAGCAACAGACCCTCGTACAAGTTATGTACTGTATCTCCCAGAAGGTTGGGACACACAGAATTGGGACATTACTGCCTGGGATGCAACTACTCCTGGCCACTTGCTACCAGAGTATATTGTAATGGCTCGCGGATCAAATAACTGGAATGCCTGGAGCAGAATTAACCAATGGGTACACATCGAAAGCATTCAAGAAACTTTCGAGTTCGTAGGCAAAGACTACAGTTACCTAACAACTCCCGAATTTAGAGGCAAACGCCCTATCATCGAGTTCTATACAAATATTGCGTTAGTAAATCACGGCGACTGGGCAACCGGTCAAGTCGATGCAGTATTAGACGGAAAACAAGACGTACTGTCTTCAGTGCTAGGTCAAGTTGCAGCTAAAGTTGACGGTGTTAACATCTACAATAAGAATAGAATACTAGTATTAAACACAGGGTCAAACTTTGACAATAAAATTGTCACCGTCACAGGTGTAGGTGAATCAATTGAATTTGCTTTCCCTGCTGACGCAGACCCGACAACAGAACGCACAGTATTTGTGCGCTCAGGTAAAAAGTACCAGTTCAATGAATTATGGTACGATACCTATTTAGATACTCCTGTATGGAAGCTAGCACAACAAAAAACTAAGCGCAATCAATTCCCTCAGTTTGAATTGTATGATGCCAACGGCATTAAGCTAAGTGATACCAGCGTATATAAAAATTCTAACTTTACTGGTAGTACGTTATTTCAGTACAAGGCAGGGTCATTCGTTGATCCTGTACTAGGCTTCGGGGTTGAATATGAAGATAACAGCTATGACATAGTTTCTGCTAGCAGCCCGTATAGCAAAACCTTTGCTAACTTAAAATTCTTGTTTACACAAAATGCAAGTGACTTGTACTACGAAGTCGACGGCAAGCGCACAGCTATACCGGGATACTACTACCACAAAGTCTATAGAGAATCAGAGTCTGATTACTCATTAAGCAACGGTTGGGTCCGTAATAGCCAAGAACCTATTACATTCCAACGTATTAGCAAAGTAGCTGCATCTTCTACAGAATCTGTAGTAGTGCCTGCTGATATATTTGCTAGCTACGACTATCAGTTATTCCTAAACGCAGGAACTCCGTTCTTTAACATTATAACCAAGGAAAACAAGTTAAGTTTATTAGATCCTCTAGAAAAGCATTTAATTTTTCCTATCGGTAGAACAGCAACAATTTTTAACTACACAGGCATACCATTAACATTATTAGACAAGTACAACAATCCGTTGTCTAATGTAACTAATAACGGCGCTGATTACGGGTTAATTACAGTCGATTTAGATAGTACAAACGTAGATGCAGGTGAATCTGGTTGCCACTATGCCTACTATACTATAAACGGATATACCAATGCGATTGAAATGATTGATCCTAAACAAGATCCTCGTTTCTTACAAGTAAGAGTAAATGGCAGAAAACTAAGTTCTAGTCAGTATATTCTAACACAAAACATCGATTCTACTTACACTGTACAAGTAGACAACTTGTCTAAAAATGATGTAGTAGAAGTAATGTTTGTAAGCGAAGAACATTATGGTGTATATGCTACTCATAGCACACTAGAAGCTAATGCAAATAATGCAACAGTTTACGAAACAAGCTACAGCAAAGTATTTGAACATTTCACTTCGGTTATATCTAGCCAGCTGGGATTTAAAGGTAGTGCATATGGTTCTAACACTTATCACGAGTCTGCAAGAAACATCGGTTTAGGATATGTAATACAACAGCAGCAAAACAGCTTACTACCTATTGCCGCACTAGCTAACGCAGGCGCAGATGTATTAACAGTATTAGAAGCAAGTGGTACACGCTATGCTAACTTCAGAGCTAAGTTTATTACTAGACTACAGAACATCAATAACGTATTAGACGTTAATGCAATGATGCCTGCTGATTTAGTAGATACAGTACTCAAAGCAATGAATGTAGGCAAAGATGCATCATTTGTAGACGCATTTAGCAATGTTGCATACTACAGTGAATATTTAGAGTTTAACTATACTGGCGACGGCGTAACTAAATCTTTTGCACACAATAAGTCCGAATTGTTCAACGGCAACAAATATAATCACGTGTACTTCTATGTAAACGGATTAAGTATGCCTGTCGGTACTGCAACAATAGGAACAACTACAGTAGATTTTGCCGTAGCACCTGCATTAGGTGAAGCTATTAAAGTAAGGGTATACAGTGCAAACAGTTATTCTTTTATTCCACATAGCCTGGCAACTTTAGGCATAAACAAGATGCACAACCCTGCGGTGTATACAGACACTACTAAAGGTTCAAGGAGATACATTCGTTGTCACGATGGTAGTGAAGTAACAATGTATGACGGTGTATATCAATATGTTAACAACGCTATATTAGAATTAGAACGTAGAATTTATCTAAACTCTAATAGAGCACAATTATCTTTTACTGAATTTAGTACTACTAACATACCTGGATACTACCGCGTAACTAGCGAAAGTTTACAGGACTTAAATCGCTATCTAGAGCAGCACTATCTTGTTTGGGCATCTAACAACAATATCCTAACAATGGAGAATACAGGTTATGATGAAACTAATCCGTTTACTTGGAATTATTCTAGCCCAGAAAACGCACACTTAGGCGGCGGCAGCTATAAGGCAATCTACCAGTATCTATTCGACACTTCGACTCCGCATTTAACTCCTTGGGAAATGTTAGGTTTTAATTCTAGTCCACAATGGTGGGGAGAACATTATTCTTGGACTAACGCTACTAAGCGAGCAGCGTTAGAAAATGCGCTACGCAAAGGTATAACAAGTGATCCTAGCCAACCAGTATCTATAGAACCTAGGCTTGCACGTGTGGGTGCAGTATTTCCAGTAGATGCAGCAGGCAATTTATTAGATCCTATTGCAGCAGGCATTGCTAATAACCCGGGGGCAGATATTGCAGCAAGTGACTGGAAATTTGGTGATATTGGCCAACAAGAATATGCTTGGAGGACAAGCCCTCACTTCCAATGGGCATTGGCAGCTTGGGAATATGTAGAGTGGCCAAGTAAATTTGTCGGGGCAAACTTTGATCCGGTTAACCTAGTGAGAGTCGCTAACAAAACACAAATTGTTAATGTGGACACACAAGTTAGAAATTCACTAGCTTCTACTGTGTTACATCGCCAGACTGGTGAATACAAGTATGGTTTAAATTATCTATGCACAGAGTACGTTGTTTCTCAAAATAAAGACTTAACGGCATATTTTGATTCTGTACATAATTCTACTGTACAGCTAATACACAGAATCGGCGGCTTCGCAGACAAGAGAACATTAAAGTACAAAGCAGATACATTAAAATCTTCTGCTAGCGGTTCATTTGTGCCTGAAGAAAACTTTAGCTTACACTTATACGAAAGCGCACCTATTGCAACTGTATTCTATAGTGGTGTCAAAGTAACTTGGACCGGTACTGCATATAAGGTAACAGGCTATGACAAGATTAATCACAACTTTGTTGCTTATATGCCTAAGCAAGGTGGCCGTAGTCGTGCAGTAACATTTAACGGCATCACAATGCTAGATGTATTAGACTACAGCGAAACTCCTAGCGTTATTCCATACGGAACAGAGTTTACTTCTAGACAAGATGTTTACAACTTCTTTGTAGGCTTACACAAGTATATGACAGAAATAGGCTTTGTGTTTGACCAATTCGACACTGAACAAGATGGCTTCTTGGACTTTAAACTTGCAGGTAAGCAGTTTATGTTCTGGAGCGATAGTAAGTGGGAAGCAGGCAACTTTATTGCACTAAGCCCGTTAAGCAACGTAATTAAATTTAACTACAACTACGGCTGGGTACAAGACTACAATAAAATTACGCAGTTTGATCCAGTAGTAGACATTGAAGGCAAGCGAGTATTAATTAACGACATCGACGTCGACCGTGTAGAACAAGGTATTGTTACCATTTCTGCAAAGTCTACTCCTATATACGGAATTGCAATTAGAATTGTAGAGCTAGAACACGCAGCTATATTCGACAACTTAACAATATTCGGTGACACAATATACAATCCGCTATACAGGCTAAAGCAGTACAGACTAAAGTACATCGGCCAGCGCACAAGAGATTGGGACGGCAGCCCTCGCACACCTGGCTTTGTTATTAACGGTGATAAAATACTAGGTAACTTCGATAGAATAATTGCTGACATTAGCGACAAGTATTATTCCGTAGAAGGTTCTACTCAGAACACTAGATTACAGGCGACAGCACGCCACTCTGTTGGTATGGATGGTGCTAGTGCGCTATCACGTATAATAGATAACCCTGCTACACAGTTTGAATTCCAACGCCCGGCTGTCAGACAAAAAGGCACTCCTGCTGCATACAGCAAGCTACTACGTACCTCTTTAGTTGACGAGTACTCATCTGATTCTATCCTTGCTGATGAAGAGTGGATGTTTAAACTAGGAGATTTTGGTAATATTGAAAGTATTAATAGCTGGGAATTTAAACTAGCACAGCAAGAAATTAAAGACGCGGTGCAGTTATTAGAGTTCGACGATAGCTACAAGTTTAACCAAGTAGACAGGTCATATGCTAAGATATACGACAAGGCCACTGACACTGTAATTACTATGCCAGCCGATGATGTACGCTGGATCTACAAACCTTACGGTTCGGAACGTCTTCGTTTCCCTACTAGAAAGCACAGCGATGCCGGTTTAGAGATTTTATATCCTTCCGACAACGTTACAGCAGGATATGCAGTAGTAGCAGATGCTGACTTTACTTGCAATAATTTAGATGATGTTGCGGTATTGTTTAGTTCTTTAACTGAGCTAACATCTATCCCGCAGTGGACCAGCATCGGCAACTATAAGCCGGGCGATCTGGTACGACACAATGGCCAGCTATATAAGAAGAAGCCTACTATTATTGCTAACAGCACTGAGTTTGACGTAACACAATGGGATACAGTAACCGAAAAGAGTTACAAGCTATGGATAGGAGACTATATTAGCAACCAAGACGGGTTAAATGCCGTAAGAAGCACTAACCAATCTGTTCCATTGGGCTGGAATATGTTAGTCCTACAAGATACTAAGTTAGCAGCAAAGAGTATCATCTCTTCTAACTACGATTTACCTACTGCTCCTGCTATAGTAGAATTTGAAGTAGCACACGGCTACACAGTAGGCGACTTCGTTGTTATAGTTAATAGCGGCACAGCGGACGGAATTTACCCTGTGCAAGAAGCAGACGAGTTTACTATTACAGTAGATGCACTAGTTCCTGCTGATATATTAGGCAAGGGCAAGGTTATGGGCCTACAGCCTACACGCTTCGATAATTTAGCCCAATTAACTGCTACCTTAACATCTGCTAAGTACAACTGGCAAGAACGCCAACACGGTTATGTAGATAATGTAGCAGGTTCATATACAATTTACGAAGTGGATGCAAACGGCCAGCTGGTAGTAGATACAATGGACGCCGAGCCTGAGCAAGACTTAGTAGACACACGTTTAGTTAACTCTGTTAAAATATACGACAAAGTTTCAAATAGGCTGCTAGTTGATTTAGATATCTATGATCCGTACAAGGGCTTTATCCCACGTGCGGCTAAGAACAATATCGACATTCGTAGCAACTACGACCCTGCGGTATACGACTTTACTTCAACAACAGACGACGATACTAGTGCAACATCTAGCTGGGGTCTAGATCAAGTAGGCACAGTGTGGTGGGATATTAGCACTGCTAAGTTCTTAAACTACGAAACAATGACTACTGCATACCGTCGTGCAAACTGGGGTAAATTATTCCCAGGCGCATCAATTGACGTATATCAATGGGTTGAAAGTCCTGTTGATCCTATAGCTTACAACAATGCTAGCCAATCTGGAACACCGATTGGTGATTATGTGCCAGTAGGCGTTGCAAAAGTACAGCATTTAGATCAGACTGATGTTTACAGTTACAGTACACGTGACATTATTAATGCAGACGGTACTACAACTACCAAATATTACTTCTGGGTTAAAGGCCTAGACACTGTTGCACAAAACAGAACAGACAAAACATTAAGTGTAGCAGCTATTGCAGCAATTATTAAGAATCCGTCTGAAGCAGGTATAGCTTGGGCTGCTCCTATTTCTGACAGTGCAATGCTAATATCCGGTGTAACAGGTTTCCTAAACAATGATTCTACTAGTGTACAATTACAGTTAGTAGACGTTAAAGAAGACAACCTAGACATTAGTCCTACTGTTCACAGTCAGTGGATGCTATTACGAGAAAACGATAGTGTTAACCGTGTTCCGGAATGGCTACACAACAGACTACGTGACAGCTTGGCGGGTTTTGACCGCAACATCGAAGTTGCCTTCTACGCAGACTACAGTAACACTAAGAAATATACAGCCGGTAGTGTATTCTATCGTCCTACTGACGGCAACTACTACAGAGTGTTTAGAAATATGTCATCTGCAGATTTGGCAGTAACATTCGATAAGCGTCCGTTCTATAAGCTATACGACTATACATTGCTACCAGCTGACTTCCAAAAGCGCAAGCGTATTGCTATTCAAGCCCGCCGCGATGTTCCTAATTTCAGGACTAGCGAATTCGACAGATTTGGTAATAGAATTCGCCCAGCGCAGCAAACCTGGATCAAGAATCGAGACGAAGCACGTAGAACATTTATTGCTAGTGCAAACAAACTACTAGCAACTATGGACCTATTTGACACTGTTCCAAATTGGAACAAGCACCTAGTTGAAATTACGTCAGGTACACTAAGCTACGACATTACTAAATTCTACACTGTAGTAGATTTTGTTGCAGCAGACTATAGTCCTACTAAGACTATCGTTAAAGAGTACGCAACTGAATTAGACATTAACGTAAGCGAGTTAAGTTCAGGCGACTATGTACTAGTGCAAAATGCTACAAGATATGCAGTATATCAAATATCAGGTAGCGAGCGCATCTTAAAATTTAAGAGCAATGCAACTATACAGTTCACTGAAGACTTATTCAACAGCTTAAAACAACAATATAGCTGGGACCTTGCGCCGTGGGATTTCACTAAGTGGGATAACGAGCCAGGTGTAGAATTCGGCGAAATTGTAACAGCACTACGAGAAGATATTTTTATAGATAACTACGCAGTTAATTACAATAGACTATTCTTTGATATGGTACGTTACATATTCAGCGAAAATAACAATGTCGATTGGATTGCCAAGACCAGTTATATCTACATCGACAACCTAGACGTTGATAGCCTAAAGCAACAACCATACCTAGACTTAGACAAAGTACAGCAGTATATTGATTACATTAACGAAGTTAAGCCTTATAGAACTAAGATTCGTCAAGTTATCGATACACGCAGCGTAACAGATACAGCGTCAGTTACTATAGAAGATAGCAACAGTCTAGAAATAGAAGTTAAGTTTGATAGAACTGACGTGCGTCCAGTAGAAAGAAACTATATCTCAGGTGGCCGCTTTGGTGTAGAAAATGTAGACAACATTTCGGGCGGTGTGTTTGGTGTAATAAACGAAGATATAATATCCGGCGGCACATTCGGTGCTAGCGAATTAATCGGCGACCAAGAAATTGCACTGTTAACAGTATCCGATGCGTTACAATTAGAAGTTGTAACCAAGTATGACACTGCAACATACAGTTATGCAGCTTACATTACTGATTCATTTGCTAAGTACTACGCATTGCACAATTCGTTAACTACTACCCTAGTTTCTGCAATCACTAGTGATACAACAGAGATTGAAGTAACTGACGGTAGCGTATTACCTGCCCCTGATCAGTTTACAAATACACCGGGTGTTATTTTAGTAAACGGTGAGTATATTGCTTATTTTGAAAAGCAAGGCAACATACTGCGTCAGCTAGTAAGAACATACGGAACTATCGGGTTAAATTCTCACGCAGCAGGATCTATTGTTTGCAGTGTGCAAGAATCTAACAAATTACTAAGCCCACTAAGTGGGCACATTGGGTACAATGCCCCTGGATTTACGCTATTAGAAACTACTTCAGGCGATGCAACTAGAATTGTAGAAGAGCAAGGTTTTTAAAAGCATAAATATGAATAGATAAAAGGTTTATTATGTATACAGAAGATACAAACATTTCAATTGAAGGGCATCTTAAAATTTGGGACGATGCCCTTGGCGAAGACCAGGGAGTACTAGTCGATAAGCGTAATGCAGTTAACCCCGAAAACCTAAGCGTAGCGTTGGCTAAGAGCTTAGGTAATGGAGGCGGTACTGTATACGAGATACATTTCGGCAACGGTGGTACTGTTATTAACGACCTAGGTGTTATCACATACAATTCCCCACGTGTAGCTAGTGAAGCGGCTGAACTGTATTCTCCTGCATACTATAAAGTAGTAGACGCAAACGATACTGTTAACAACACTGACCCTACAAAAAATTACATTTCTGCACAGCACTTAACTGGCTTAAATTATACTGATATTGTTGTTAACGCAGTTTTAGACTACACTGAACCTAACATTTCTAGTCCGTTTAACCTAGCAAACGCTAGCCAAGATGCACTAGACAATGCAGCAGATTTTAACGGCGCATTTGTATTTGACGAAATCGGCTTAAAGAGCAAGGGTGAAGAATTAAACAGCGGCCTACTGCTAACTCATATTACTTTCCATCCTGTACAGAAGTCAGCTAACAGACTTTTCCGTGTTAGATATACACTAAGAATACGTGTTAATTGAACTATAAATACAAGGCAAGGATTTAACAATGGCATACGAAATTAACAAAACTAACGGGGAAGTGCTAGTATCTATTCCAGACGGTGAAGTAGATGTTTCTACTAGCATCCGTTTAGTTGGCAAGAACTATCCCGGTTACGGTGAAATTATGGCAGAGAATCTAGTTAATATGCTAGAGAACTTTACTAACTCTGCTCCTCCTACTAATCCGATTGTAGGACAAATTTGGTACAACAGCGACGAAGACCAGTTATACTTTTTTGACAAGAATTATGTTTGGCGAGTTGTCGAAAGCTCTTACGTTGGTACACAAGTAAAGAGTATGAAGATTGTCGACACATCTGGCATCGAGCACTACGCAATGGTTCACTATGCTAATTTCATTCCTGTAATGATTGTTAGTAGCGATAGCGTATACCAGCCGGCTGTAAACACAGCCAATACAACAGCAGGTATTACTAGCCAAGCGTTCCCTAGTATCGGTCCGGGTGCAAATATGAGCCAGGCTTCACGCACTGATGGCGATCAATACAAGGTTCGTGGTGTTGCAGTTTCTGCACAGTTCTCTTAAAATATAAGGATTGTGCAAGTGACTATTCCATCAAACAAGATTGCAGGCGAACTTGTTGCAGCTAATGACTACAATCCATTAGCTGCACACGTTAATAAGATTTTCGGGGACGCTGTTCCTGGAAGTCAGCCGTCAACTGACCCTGCAATCATTGCAGCGATGAAGTACGGTTGGGGACAAACATCTCCTATTATGAACGTTACTGGCAATGGTACTGGGCAAAATGGCGAGCTCATCACAGCAGAACAATGGAACAGCTTAGTTGATCGCTTACAAATTGGTTTAATCAACACACAAAGCGCACCACCGGCGCTGATTAGATTTAAAGTAGGCAAGAACTATATTCCATCTGAAGGTGACATTAGATCCGATATCGTATACGCAAGCCACTTTAACGATGTCCTTAGTTTAACTCGTTTGCTAGACGAAAACAAAAATGTATTGGTGCCTGAAGAAACATTAGTTATTAGTTCGGTAACTGATTTAAGACCGAGCCCTTGGCGCAAGCATTTAACTGCATCAGTTGCGTACGATTTCGGAAGCTATGATAAGGCTAGATACTTTTTTAATAGCGGCGGCGCATTAACATTAGAAATGGCAGCGAGCGCAGGTAGTACAGCAGGCTATACAATATTTGCCGGCATCTACGAAAAGCTAGGGCAGTTTTCTTTAGATTTAGATTCGGCTAACTCTACCGGCTCCGGCGCAATTAGCACTAACAAAGGCTTCTATGACGTCGGTACAACTGAGACATTATTGTTAACTGTTAGTAGCAACGGCGGCGGCTCCTATGGAGGCTACGGCGGCTACGGCGGCTACGGCGGATATGGAGGCTATGGAGGCTACGGGGGCTACGGCGGATATGGAGGCTACGGGGGCTACGGCGGATATGGAGGCTACGGGGGCTATGGTAACACATTTAAGCTAGAAGTATTTGGAACTGTGACACCAGCTGGCAAGTTAACTCTGACAGTTAAATTAACAAACGCAGCATATATTAATGTTGATGGAATTACAGTTGCTTCGTTTGGTTACCGAAAAGCATCCGACTTTGATAATACAGCATTTCCTGAATGGAACGACGAGTACGGTATCGACCTAACTCAAAATACAGTCGAGTTCAAAATACAAGACCCGGCAGTAACTAAGACTGCATCGTTTACAGATTCATCAAACGAGTAACCCACTAAATACTCCGGTATGTTGACATAGTAGATAGACTGTGTTAAACTAAATTACCGGAGTATTTTTATGGATAAAGCATTACAAGAAGCACTAGAGTTCTCAAATTACAGAACTACACTAGAAAATCAAAAAACTAATTTAAAGCACAGGCTTCAAGTTCAACGTACTGTATCACACGCAGGCGGACTGTTTACTGCAACACCCGAACTAATTGCATATACTAAATTCCTAGTAGATAGCAATTTCGAGCAGCAGGTTTTTATAGACGAGAACAAGATTCCTGTTATGGTTCGTGACTTACCTAATTTCTTAAATAGGTTAAACGAAGCATATACTACTGCAATGAACGAGTACTTTGTAGAGTACGAAAAAACAAAACGCCAGCGCAACGTAAAAAGTCTAGTAGGAGTTGCCTAATGGAAACTCGTGGCGTGGCAATGTTTGCCTACAATAACGACCAGCTGGACTATTCTAAGCTAGCGGTAATGACTGCACTTGCAGTTAAGGCAAACTTAAAAAACAATAAGACTGCACTACTAACAGATGCATCAACTGTTAAGTATGCAGAGACTGCTATTCCAAAAGACTTATTTAACTATGCTTTTGATACAGTAGTAGTTGAGGATATACGCCACGAACGAAATATGCGTAGGCACTGGGACAGTCCTTGGGCAGAATTCAACAGCCAGTTCAGCAATGGAAATAAACACAATGTCTACAACCTAACACCGTTTGATAAGACACTGTTAATAGACGTAGACTACATTGTGGGGTGTGATGTGCTAGACCGAGTGTTTGACACCTCATATGATTTCTCGCTGTATCGCAACGCTCACGGCTTACGTAATCAAAGCCCGCACCACGAAGAACAACGCCTACACCCGTTAGGTATAGATATGTGGTGGAGTACTGTAATATACTGGCAAAAAACTCCTCGTGCAAAAATGTTTTTTGACTTGTGGCAGCACGTTAAAGACAATTACGATTACTACAAGTTTTTATATAAGTTTCCTAACAACTTATTTAGAACAGATTATGCCAGCAGTATTGCTATTCATATTATGAATGGTCAAGTAGAAAGCGAGAATGTACCTTGCTTACCGCCTGGCAGTATGCGGTATATGGATCAAAAAGATAATCTAGTAGATATTAGAGGTAAAAACGACTTCTTATTCTTATCTAATTACCCGCAAGAATCTTGGCGCAATCTCGCAGTAGCAACGAAAAACGAAGACATTCATATGATGAATAAACGTGCGTTACTGCGCCACTATGATAAATTTTTAAAGCACTATTACTATGGATAATGGAATCGTAACGTTTGCAGATAAACGAGAGTATATAGAATCGGCAGTTGCGTTATCTGTCACTGCTAAAAAGTTTAACAGCCTTCCTGTATGTTTAATTACTACTAAAGATGTGATGCCTATCGCAGTAGAGTTTCAAGACTACTTTGATAAGATATTGGTATTAGATAATGCTGCTACTGATTTTAACTTAATCAGGTCACTAGAAGAAAGTCCATACAATAAGACTTTATTTGTATATAGTGACAGCATTATCACAACTGACATTACACCTGCATTTGAATTACTAAACATATTTAAAATGGTGTTTCCCTCTGCACAGGATTTTAAAGGACTACCAGTACCTTCTGAGCTATACGATAATAGAAAAATAATTACAAAAAATGAATTGCCTGACATATGGACGTCTGTAATATTATTTGATAAATCCGAAAATACAAAACGTGTTATTGCACGTGCCAAGCACGTATATTCAAACTGGCAAATATATAAAAACAACATAGCAAAAGAGTATAACCTAGAGACCGGACTAAAGTTAGCGTTCAATACTATAATGAGTATGGCTGTATATTTAGAAGATGAACCCGTAGCACAAACTGCATTCGTGTTTAATAACCTATCACGACAGCCTAATAACCTGTTTATTAAAAGTAGTGCTACTATGGATTGGTTTTCTTATTTAGGTTTCTGGATAACAGACGAATCTAAATTTAAAGTAGAAAATTATATACAACAAGGTATTGTGCATTTAACTTCTGCTTTCCCTGCAAAAGAATATCTGCAAAGGATTAAAGAAGTATGTCGTCAATAATTAAAACAAGTGCTCGTAAATCTAAGCGAGTATACGTTTACTACAATTCCGATAATGGTGCAGTTACTGATGTAATATTCTCTCCTAAAGAAGCAGGTACATTTATTGAAGTAGATACTTCACATCCTGTTATATCTGACATACAATCTAAGAAAATAAAATTAAATCATTGCATTGTTGCATATGATAAGAAAATAGAAGCAATGAATGTTACCTATAAAGGTAATGTTATACGTCAACTTAGAAACGATAATGTATTACAGCAAATAGAAGAATTGGCCGAGTTTGACTCTAATGTGCAAGTACTATTATCTATATTCAACTTAGATAAAACAATCGAAATTAGCTTAAACCAATCAGCATTAGGTAGTATTGTTAATGCAACAGGCACATTAGCTAGCGATGTTTCTTATTTAGAAATATGGGCAGTAGACATTAATGATCCTAACAAGTTATATGGAAAATTAAAATGTTCAATGATAGAGTTATTACAAGTCGGCCACGTGCGTATACAAACTCCTTGGTGGTCAAGTACATTAAAAAATAAAATCAAATTCTTAACTAAAAAGGTATTTGTCTCTTACGGATGGGTATTTAATGAGCTAGATACTAAACCCCCGTATAAGTCTAACTCTAAATTGACTATTCATTCTGCAAGGAAAGCAACATCAAACGATTGCAATGTCAAAATTAAAATCACAAAAAACAGGGCAATAATAACTAGCTATATTAGTAACCCCGACAAGTTTAAGATTTTTGACAACTTGAACATTTACCTTATTAAGAATAACGACCCTAGCCAATATATTGGAAAAATATCTATTCCAAACTCTAGCATTTACAATGGCGCTGAGTTTAGTATAGGCTATGATAGCATACCGGATAATGTCGGATTGATTTACGACAACAGTTTTGTTACAATTAACTACTCTATAGAATCAATATGAAAATACCAATTACAGAATTTGACATAGTCTTTATGAGCTATGACGAACCAAATGCAGATGAGAACTATGCAGACTTGCTAACTAAAGCTCCTTGGGCAAAACGCAGTCACGGAGTTAAAGGCAGTGATGCTTGCCATAAGGCAGCAGCAGCACTAGCAGAGACTGACCGATTTATTACTATCGACGCCGACAACATTGTCCGAGACGACTTCTTTAACATAGAACTAGACGACAAGCACTTCGGTGAGCTCGATGTGATCAGCTGGGCAGGTAAAAATGTAATCAACGGTTTAGTATACGGCAACGGTGGTATCAAGTGCTGGCCAAAAGTAGTTGTAGAGCAGATGAAAACTCACGAAGCTGCTAGCGGCAACAATCCTAGCTCGCAAGTAGACTTTTGCTGGGACATTAACTATCATCAGATGAACAACGTCTACAGTGATGTACACAACAATGCAAGTCCGTATCAAGCATATCGTGCAGGATTCCGTGAAGGCGTTAAGTTGTCACTTTGGGATGGCGTGACAGTCGATTCTAGGCAGCTTAAAAAACAAGTACATCCTAAAAACTATCAACGACTGCTAGTGTGGACTAGTGTTGGCCGTGATGCCAAACACGGTCTATGGGCAATGTACGGCGCTCGACTAGGTTGTTACTTGGCTAACTTAAAGCGTGATGAGTTTAACTTTGTTGATGTGCGAGACTTTGACTGGCACGATCAGTACTGGAACAATGTAATTGCAAAACGTTTCCAGGATAATACAGATAGTGCCTGCATCAAAACAGGACACAAGTGGAACAAGCATCAACTATGGCGTGCTACAGTGGACTTGGGAAATATCCTACGTCAGGAATTAGGTTTAGAAATCGCAGACCTAGATGATATGGGCAGTAAGTTCTTCAAGGCAACTTATGTTAATCCAAATCGCTTAGGTCCTATGATTAAAGAAAGCCAAGTAATCGAAGGCGTTATCGGTGAGTAAGGGAATTTACCTAGAAAGGCTAGAGAAGTTAAAAGCTAGCCTTGACGCAATTAGTCCTAGCTTTTGTGCAGCCAAGTGGAAGCAAGTTACTATACATTTGCAAAACGGCTTAACGCATAGTTGCCACCATCCATCTACGCATAAAATTCCTATTGAGGAAATTAAAGTTAACCCTAGTGCACTGCATAATACTAACTTTAAAAAAGAACAACGAAAACTAATGCTAGAAGGCAAGCGCCCTAGCGAGTGCGATTACTGCTGGCGTGTAGAAGACACACCCGGCGAGCATTACAGTGACCGGATTTACAAAAGCACAGAACCCTGGGCGTATAAGACTATCCCCGACATACTTGCAGAGCCTGCAGGATTTAATACAATACCTACGTATGTAGAAGTAAGTTTCGGGAATACCTGCAACTTTAAATGCAGCTATTGCAGTCCTGAGTACAGCAGTAAATGGGTCGAAGACGTAGAGCGCCACGGTGCAGTCCAAGTGTCCGGTTCTAAGTTTAACGATATATCTTACATTAAGTCTAAAGGCTTTATGCCTATCCCCGCTAAGGATCACAATCCTTATATAGACGCTTGGTGGCAATGGTGGCCGGAACTGTATCCTACGCTGCATACATTTAGGATAACAGGCGGAGAACCTTTACTTAATAAGAACACCTTTAAAACGTTAGATTGGATCATATCGAATCCTAATCCTGAATTAGACTTGGCTATTAACAGCAACCTAGTAGTGCCCGACAATTTAATGCAAGAGTTTATCGACAAGGTTAAGTTCATTGTTGATAACAAACTTGTCAAGCGAATAACAGTTTACACCAGTGTAGACACTGCTGGCGCACACGCAGAATATATCCGAACAGGTTTAGACTATAACAAATGGTTAGCTAACGTTAATCGAGTAATAAGAGAGACTGGCGCTTTTATTACTATAATGTCTACGTTCAACTTGTTGAGCTTTACTAACTACAAACAACTATTATCTGACATTCTTGTTATCAAGACAGATCCTGCATTGATAAGAACAGGGGCAGATAAGAGTGTAAAGGCTCCGCTAACAATAGATATTCCTTATTTGCGTTATCCAGAATTCCTTAGTGCATTGATTGCAACACCAGACATAAAGCAGAAGTTTAGTGAACTAACCGCAATGGTTACAGCCAACCTAGGGCATAACGTAGTGCACGGCCATCACTTAGGATTTTACAAACACGAAGAGCAGAAGTTCGTTCGCTTACAGCATTTACTATCCCGCGATGATCACTACAGCCCTACAGACTATGCACGCCATCGTCGTAGCTTTGCAATGTATGTAGACGAAATGGACCGCCGTAATGGTACAGACTTTAAGACTGTCTTTCCTGAGTATATTGATTTTTATAATTACTGCAAAACACTATAATGCTTGACGTAATATTTTTAAGCTACAACGAACCGTTTGCAGATGCAAACTTTGAGCACTTACTACAATTTGCACCACACGCTAAACGTGTGAGCGGAGTTAAGGGAATTTTAAATGCACACAAAGCCGCTGCTGAAAAAGCAATGACTACATATTTTTATGTAGTTGATGCAGATGCAGTGATTGTAGATGACTTTGAATTTAACTATACGCCTACTAAGTTTGAAATGTATCACAACGTTCCGGCAACAGAGTGCATTAGCTGCTGGTCGAGTAAGAATCCTATAAATGGTTTAGTGTACGGATACGGCGGTGTCAAGTTGTTCCCTAAGCACAAACTTTTGTCAGTTACTGAATGGCGAGTTGACTTGGCTACTAGTACAGGAATGCCATTTAGACCTATTAAGCGCATCAGTAACATAACCGCCTTTAACTATGATGCGGTCACTGCCTGGCGTAGTGCTTTCCGTGAATGTGCTAAATTGGCTAGTGGTCAAATGCACGGTAACGATGAATCGAAATATAGACTAGACATATGGACTACACAGGGTGCAGATAAGCCTAACGGGAAGTTTGCCATTGCAGGTGCACGTGCTGGCCGGGAGTTCGGGCTTGCTTGTGGCAACGATTTAAATAAGTTGCAACAAATTAACGATTTTGATTGGTTGAATAAGAAATACTATGAGTCTAATATTTGACGTACCTGTAGTTTCTAGTAGAGAATTCTTACAGATTAAACGGCTTAACGATGCAGATGCAGTTAAAGAAGTAGCATCCTGGAACAAATACAAAAAGTTTGTTTGGATTAAAAACCACGACGTTGATCCTGCACTATTTGAAAATTTCGATTTTAAATTTGTTCCTACTAAGCTAGAAGCAGATAGAATACATTTGTTTGTATACGAAGATACGCCGCATTGGTTAGCTAAACTTGTTCCGTTAAACTGGAAAGAGTCTAGCTCATATGTACTGCACGTTATAAATCAAAAACGCACTATAGTCTTTAAAAATCGATTCCTTAATCACGTACCGGACGAGGTAGCTAACTACTTGCCCGCCCCGTACGATTTAAAATATACACACGTCTGGAGATTTGATCCAGCTACGTCCGACAACAAGTCAATTGACGCAATACATATCAATTACTGCGAAAATCCGCAAGGTATTAAGGTAGTAGATGTTCCAGTTAAAAACAAGTACACGCTAGAATGGAACACAGAGTTACCTGACGTGACGTATCCAGGTCTGCAACAAGCATTAGACTCTGTTCACTATAGTGCAGGAAAATACACCACTGTCTTCTACTTAGACGACGAGCACAATACTACAAAATACAATGTATGGATAGCTAAACTTGTGCCTAGCAATAGTGTTGGACTTAAAGTAGGCGGAAGATTTAAGCCAGCAGTGTCGTTAACAGTAGGGTGCAAGTTGACATTTAACCCGTTAGTAGTAGAGCAAGAATATGCTGCAATACCCAACAACTTTGTTCCAGCAGCAGACAAAGTAAAGTATGAGCACGTTTGGTATATCGAGGATGCACTGATTAGGTATGGCACTAACACTTGGGGCAAGACATCTGAACGCACTTGGCTAGCTAAGTATGGCCCAGAAAATCCTATAGGTACAGTAGAAGTTAAGGTGTTGCCGGCGCAAGTTCTGATAACTAACCCTGACATTCCGGACTGCGAGCTTAAAGGATTTAACTTTGATGCGCTAGCCGAAACTACAGGATACGAAAAAGTATGGTACTTAGATCCTAGTTTAACTAACGGGGAGGAAGGCATATGGGCAGTAAAATACGGCCACGGTAGTCCTATTAATATGGGTATGCTCAAGCCCGAGTTCTCTGCAAGTATAGAATACAATAGTGACTATGCACTATGGGATTGGAGTGAAGTGAAAGAAACGTTCAAGCCTTCTTATAGCGAAATGTGGTACGAGCACGTTTGGTATAAATCTAAAACATTAAAGGTATGGGGTGTAAAAGCTAAGTTTACTAAACGTACTAAGGGTGTTATTCATCACGGTTATATAGAGCCTAAAGTCCCTGCTTGGCCAGTCGACAAAGGGGATTCTCCTTTGTATTGGAAACTAGCACAAGGGTTTAGATTTGACGAACACTGGAACTCTAAGTTTATGCCCAGTATCGGTAACGAAAAGAAAGTGCACGTATTCGGCCTACGTGATCCGCGAGGAGAGTTTATTGACTATGGTGCCTGTTACCTGTTGCCTAATCGCAACATAACAGACACTGACATATTAAAAGCAGTCAAAGTATCTAGCAGCGGGGCACAAGAAGATGACTTTGATGTAGTATTTTTAAGCAACAACGAGCCTTATGCAGATGCACACTATGCAGAGCTATTAAAAATTGTTCCTACTGCTAAACGTGTAAATGGTGTTAAAGGTATTGCAGCAGCACACATAGAAGCAGCAAGGCAAGCAACTTCTAATATGGTGTTTATTGTAGACGCCGACTGCCGCGTACTAGATGCTAAAGTATTTTTACATCACCCGTTGTGGGCAGATAGAAATAACGTGCACGTATGGAAAAGCCGTAACCCTGTTAACGGACTAGAGTATGGATATGGTGCTATCAAGTTGTTTAATAGACATCAACTACTAGGTGCAACTACTTGGACAGTTGACTTTTCTACTACATTCAACAACAAATTTAAAGTCATCAACAAGCTAGTATGCGAAACAGCATTTAACTACAATGAAGAAACAACCTGGCGAAGTGCTTTCCGTGAATGTGCTAAGTTAGCAGCTAAAGTAATCCCAAATCAAGTAGACAGCGAAACAGTGCGTAGACTAGAAGTATGGACTACGCAAGGAGCCGATAAGCCATATGGCGAGTGGGCAATTAAAGGTGCACTTGCAGGTAAAGAATGGGCACAGAATAATCCAGAAGAGTTACACTTACTAAATGACTATGATTGGTTAGCAGCAAAATTTAAGGAAGCATATGACAACAACTGCTAAGGGCTTTGCTTATGGGCTAGAAGGATATACACTGGGCATTAAAGATGTAGAACTGTTTGATGCTATATCCAATTACGTAAATGACCCTGCTACCCATAGTTTAATTGCTTTATTGGCTAAGCTAGGAATATACAGTAAGCATCGCACTGCAACACAAAACCTTCTTACTTTAGAAGATTATAACAACATATGCTATCTAGGCAACAATAAGAACTATGACCACGTATTCTGGGTACTTATGGCCTTAATACCAGACGCAAAAGACTTGATTTATAACCTTAAGACGTCAATTGACAGCGATAAGTTATTTGACTTTATTTTAGACTATACTGATAGCGACCACGTTAAGCAACAGTTACTTAATATAAAGAATTTTGATTCTAGTATAGACTATTTGAAACTACTGGAAAAGTTTGATGTAATTAACGCTGCGTTTGTATACGATTTGATTAAGGCGATAGAAGCATACCCTAGCGTCAATTGGAAAGACGCAATAAGTAGATTCCAGTTGGGCAGTAAAAATTGGATGGCTACTGAAATAGGTAAACTAAATGTAGACTTAGGTAACGTTGCCCTTATGGGCGGCTGGGTAGGAACACAGGCACGTATATTGTATGATGCACAAATACACTGCGATTCTATCACTAGCTATGATTTAGACGTAGATGCAAATAGTGCAGCAATGATAGTCAATGCAAGGCATAACACATTTAAGTCTGTTATGGAAGATATCTACAATGTAGATTACAGCAACTACAACACTGTCATTAACGCAATATGTGAGCACATACCTGATTTTAATTCTTGGTATAGTAGAATAAACCCTGGCACATTAGTTATACTGCAAAATAACAATATGACAGAAGCACCCGACCATATTAACTGTGTGCACTCGTTAGAAGAGTTTAGTAAACAAGTTTCCTTATCTACTAAACTCTACGAAGGTGAGTACCAATTTATGAATTGGACTCGTTATATGATAATTGGTTACAAGTAATTACGCTAAGTAAATATCTTCAGTACAACCGAACTTTGCCAGATATTCTTCTCGATACTGACTACGTGTTTGTACGTCTTGTTCGTTTTGTAGAACATATGTACGTAATGCAACGTCATCGGCGAACTCGATAGTCTTTTTACGTTGTAATGGTGTAACATCTTCTGTTACTAATGAAACAAAACCCGGTGATGATTCTAAACGATTTTTCATTACTTCTATTTTTTGGGCATTGCCTTCAATATCCGTAAACCAAGGAACATCTGCGCTCGGGCGTGTTGTAACAATAACTAATTTGACTGTCATAGTAGTCTCTCCTTATAGTATATTTATATTATCTTGACTTAGTATCGTTTTAATTCTGGATTTTGAGATATCAAAATCCCTGCTTTGATTTTTTGCAGTCCATTTTCTTATAATTATAGGAACAGGTATTTTACCTTCTAATATTCCTAGCATATTGCTGAATGTTAGCGTAGACGAGAAAGAAAAAGGCGGAATAATTTCCTCTATAGATGTCATATACCGTGCACCTATATCTGTACTGTAATACTCAGGGACGCTAGAATCTTTTAACATCATATTACCTAAAATAGATCTACCACTAGCACCACTTAAAGTAGACACTGTATATCCTGTATATAACTTCCTCTGTTCACAATATTGAATAGATATTTGACCCATTCTACTAGTAAAATCTGCGCTGTGAATGTCGCTGTATCCTTTATCTGTAAACTGTAACCCGGCAGTCCAAAAAGGTAAATGCTGCCATTGACTTATAGAATTGAATGCAATTAATTTTTCTTTGTCAAAGCACCCAAAGCAAACAGAAGTGGAATTATTTCTAATGTACGTTTCTAGTGTATTTAGATAATACAAATCTAAGTGTTTAGTCTTTTTTACCTTAAGTAAGTTATCTCTAGAGTTGTATACTCTCCTCACTTCGGGTATATCCGCCACTGTTAATTGTCTATAGATTAAAGACATAATTGTTCTTTTAATTGAGGAATAAATTTGCCGTCTATTCTAAAACTAAAAGTAGTTTCATCTGTAGATTCTGAACCGTGGTAATCCCAGGTGTTAAAGAAGCAAGCCTTTGTATCTACTATATGCTTTTCTTTTGTATCTTCATCGTATACAAAGAATTTTTTTCTTCCCGAAGGATTGAACCATATAAAATTCTGATTCTTGTATGCTTTTTTATTTTCTAAAGGAGGGAATAAGTATTCTTGTGCAGTTGCAAGATCGCTGTGTATTTGCCCTTCAACAAATGGATTGGACACAAATATAACAATTCGTCCTATGCTTTCAAACGGTAAAGTCTTAACAAACTGCATAAGTTCAGGAAACAAAGAAATAGCAGCCTTATTGTCTTCACACAGTGATTGCTCGAATATGTCCTTGTATCTTCTGCTCTTAGAATGCCTTAGCTCTATATACCCGCCTGCTGCGATTACTTTATTAGTAAGTTCTGCAAACCTGTATCTTTCCTGAGCAGTAAGCTGAGTTAAAGTATTAAGGTATTCGGCTTCTATAGACTTGTCGTCGCAGACATCTAAGTCATTCATATCTTTATATGTCTGATCCTTAGTCTTTGGAGGAAAATATGCAATAGGTAGTGGACCATATTTTGCAATACCTCTAGCAACAGGAACAAATAAAGATTCTAATTGCTTAGTATCTATATATGGGCTCATATCTATAAATGGTGCGCCGTTAATACCTTCTATCATTTAATATACTCGTCTAAGTTTAGTTCATTTAGGAAATTAAGATCCTGGTCTATTGCCTTATACACTTTCCTATACCTAAATACTCCAGGTAAGCTAGGGAACTTTGTTTTATTTACATAGTAGTCATAGTCCTTGGTTACTTTGTAAATTAGTTCTTTAGCAGGACCTTTATAACTAGCCCAGGTATTACCTATTTTCTTATCGGGATTATTAACTGCCCATTGTTGCCAATCTTCAGTTTGCCAGAAGTGAATTAAATTGTTATTCAAGTAATCCCAATCTGGCTGGAACTCTTGTTGCTTGTGGCTTAGTATTCTAAATTCAACAGCTTGCCATTTCATTGCAAAGTTGTGATACCATAAGTAATCTGCCCAAGTCTTAATTTCAAAAGGACAAGTTTTTACTAACTGTTCTAATTGATCTAAGAACCATTTAGTCTGTGTATCGTTATTGATTTTTCTATTAAAGAAAAAATGTGCGTAGTTCTGGTAAGGCTTGTTAATGATGTCTTCCGTGCCGAAGTAATCGATGCTAAATTTTAAAGTTAAACTACCAAACACATTATCACTAAATTCGCCTGTAATAACTTTGTACTTTTTGTTCAAGTATTGTTCAAACCTGTTGCTGCTGGCAAGTCTAAAATGGCGCTTGATAAAGTTCTCGTAAAAGTGTTTTGCTTCGTCGATGCTAGCATCATTTAATATTACCAATAAACGTTCCTTGAACTCTTTACTGCAATATTGATGTATTAAGCAAGCAACCATAGTACTGTCAATGCCGCCGCTATACATTAACACAGGTTGAGTATCAGGGTCTGCTAGTATTTGTCGCTCTATTTCTAGAATACGCTCAATTGATAATTCTTCAAAAGTCTTTGTAAATGTTTTCCACTCGGGGAATGGATATAAGTTAGTAGTCCTATACGGCAAATCAATCGTACCTGACCTATCTACTACTGCAATACCTGTGTTAATTGCCTGGGAAAACGTCTTGTAGTTTTCTAATTGAGGATACTTGCGTATATTCTCGTCTGTATAGATATCAGACTGATGATAGTATATTAGGCTTTTCATAGCAGAATGTTTAAGAATGTGTCTCTGTGAATTTCATTTAGTAGACCTTTGATAGATTCTACATCATTTAATTCTTTTAGCTTACGCAAAAACTTCATTCTAAAGAACTCTGTTTTTGTTAGCATATCTATATATAGCTGGTGCTTCAGTATAATTTGTTCTGCGGCCTGCTTTACGCTACAGTTATCTAGTTCTGCATAGTCTACTACCATTGGAGCATTGTTATATGCGCTAATGTCGTAATCATTCTTTTGTAAGAATACAGCCTGCTCATACTTTACTCTATATGTTTCTAGCTGTAGAATGTTAAGTTCTTCATATCGTGCACGTGCTAGATTAATTCTATTAAGTATTTCGAAATAAATCCAACGCTTGTGGTCAACCAGGTTTACTAATGCTTGTATAGCAGTTAGCTCTTTGTCCACTAAAGGTCTGTATTCTAGTTTATCTCCCACTAGGACCCAGTCATATGGCCTTGCAGTTACTTTGTCGTAGTCTGCATCGGCTACGTTTGAAGTAAAAACGTTAGAGTCTACAAAACTCTCGTTAACAAAGTAAAGGTGTTTCTTTTCTTTGTGAACCATTAGCACTCTGTTTAGTGCATTACATAGTACGTGTACCCACATTATTTTAGCATCCTATTTTTGTATTCTGTAGTTAATTTAGTCTTAGAATCAATAACATATTTTGCATCTATTGTTGCCATTGGTTTGTTAATTAGATCTTTGCTTTCCCAACCAGTTCCTTGTTGCCATAGCATAAATGCAAACCCGCTTAATTTATTCCTACGATTAAACACACTGCCATTAGTATATCTATCTGCGATCGCCCAGGCATCAGCAAGACGCATATCTTTATTTTTCCAATCACTCCATCTAAAGAAAGAGTTGTTGAACTTAGCAGGTGTTATTTGATAACCGTGCTCGTTAGCATTTTTCTCGAACGCACTTTTCCATAGTTTCTTTGGGTGCATATTGAACCCTAGTGCTTCTACGTTGAATCCGTGCAAGGGGAAATCTTCTGCCATTACTCGGCCTAACCATTCATTAGCAGTGTCTTCTGTTTCTCCCGGAAGACCTATTACAAATCCACTGTTAGTCATTACTTGATCTTTCCACTTGTCGTTTCTTAACCAATGTAACAATTCTATAGTTTTGTCTGGATGGAAGCCTTTTCCTACTGCTTTTGCTGCTTGATGATTTAAAGTTTCTATTCCAAATACGCAAGTCCTGAGCCCGGACTCTAGTAGTAGATCTGCCATCTCTCTGTTGTCCCATATCAAATCGTGTCTTAGATATGTTACGAACTCTATTTTAAAAGGCAGTTTAGAAAATACTTCGTTGTATAGTGTTTCTACTTTGTAGATACTATCGTTAAATGTGTCATCGCAGAACACATACTTTGTTGTTCCGAACTTTTCGTAGTTGCGGATAAATTCTTCTCTTAAAGGACCAGGGTCCCGTATATAGTCAAACTTTTTCTTTCCGTTCATAGGAAAACCGCAATAGTCGCATTTGAATATGCAACCCCTGCTAATTTCTATAGGAAGAACTTCGCCCGGTAAAATATGGTCACTGTCTTGCCACAGTGTTTGGCATTGCCTGAAATTAAAAGGACTGTCTTCCCTCCAGGCAACCTGATTCTGTCGATCATTAATTTTTATTAGTTCTATGTCGGCAGGCTTACCTGCTAGCAGGTTGGCATATTGTACTGTAGTGTAGTCTGCAAAACCGTGAATGTAAGTGTCTACGAGCTTTGAGCTCATATACTGACTTTTACCGCCACCTAACACAATTTTAATGTTAGGGTTTTTTGATTTAATATGGCTTATTAGTTCGTGACTAGTTTCGGGTGTGAACGGAAAGTCTTCAGTATAACGCAAGTCTCTTCTGTTGTTATATGTTCGGTTCTCTCCACCTAACGGCTTGTCTTTAATAGCAAATAGAGTAGAACTAAAACCTGCAAAAAGAGTGTTAGAGCCTACATATTTGTCTACTGCTAGTTTAAGCTCTTCTAGTGTCCAGTCAGATAGAAAGTCTATCATCTGGACACTATACCCTGCATTTCTTAATTCTGTAGCTATCCTGTAGCCGCCTATCATCCTAGTATAGACTAAGCTATTAGTAAACTCTGTGAATATTACAATATCAGCAGTCATTAGATCCTCTTAAGGATAGGATAAAAAATCATACAAGGATCAAACTCCCACCACTTCTCGCCGAAGTTGTAGTTACCCGGATGCTTGTGGTGATTGTTGTGCCAACCTTGTCCCCACGCAAAATAACCTAGTAGAGGAACGTTTCTGCTGTGATCATTAATGTCGTGGTTTCTGTACCCAAACGCATCCATATGGCAGAATAGGTTAATACAAGCTTCTTGGTGGATACCGGTAATCATCGGTAGCAGGATTAAACAAGTTGCAATCTCCCAATTGATTAGCATCGCAACAGCGATAATAGCCCAAACAATTTTGTAGTAGTGTTTGTGTACGTTAACCTGGAATGGATCACGTAATAGATCTACAGCGTACTTGAAGCTAATATCTTCGGGCTTTAGTTTGAACATCCATCCTAGGTATGATACCCACTTGCCGTGAATAGGACTATGGACATCACGTGGCTTATCGCTATGACTGTGATGATAACCTCGGTGTAGTGCTACCCAGAAAATAGGACTACCCTGACCAGCCATACATCCTAGGATAGTCAGCACTTTTCGAGTAAAGCTGCTCATTTCAGGAATACCTTTATGACTCAATACCCGATGCAGACCGATAGCACTACCTAAGCCGCTAATCAACACCCAGCCCACGGGCCATAGCCACAGATAACTTAAATTGCCGTAGTTCCATAATACTACGAACATAATAACTGCCAGTATGTGCACTGGCCAAAACATTTTTTCAGCGTGTCCTAATTTCATATGTTGCCCTCTTTATTTTGATATTTAGTTGTTATTCTTATCTTTGGTTGCACTAGGATCTAATCTATATTCCGGCTTTAAGAACTGCATAGTAACAACTAAATCAGTAGGCCAAGGCTGACTGTTCATTAGCCACATCCACTGGTCTTGGTACGGCGGCCTGGTCCAAGCCGGAATGGTATTAAGAACTACACTGTCGTAACGTTCTTGACGCTGCTTAACGTACTTAGGCCAGATGCGCTTATGTACTAACCAATACTTCATAGGATATGCCATAACGTACTGATACACTTCGCGTTCTTCTGCATAACTAATGGCGTGTTCCATTACCTCCACTAAGCCGTTCATATTTCCGGCACTTTCGCAGCGATCTACACGATTAGTTAATGCCTTTTGTATGTACCACATATTAGTATCGGGACTAAAATACTGCGTCATACAACTGTATAGTCTATTAGTATCTTCATCTACGTAACCCCACATTTTAAAATAGGGATTGTCCTCCATAAGATAATAATTAACAACAGTGTGACTCTTTGTTATTTCTAAGTGAGGTTTGTACCAAGGCATTTTTTCTAAGTCAACCCCTGCATAAGTCGTCTTGTCTTGATTCATTTCGTTAATTTGATCTAAATAACTAACGTCTAGTTGTTTAACTATCATCTCAGTGACTCTATAAAATCTTTAACATACATCTGATACACATTATCGTTATATGGTATGATGTTTTGCATTTCTAACTTTGCTTCAAAGTTTAATAACTTTAGCGTTTCGTATCCGTGATACTTCGGTCTCGGCTTTAATAAAAAGTGTTGCCCATAAACATCACCTTTTATTTGCTGCACACTCCTCTTGCCAACCAGCTTACCTGTTATTAAATTCATTACCATCGGATCTGTTGCATAGCTTAACATAATTTCCGGCGTATAACTAAAAAACTCGCTTATAACAGGCTTCTGATTAATGTACGCATATTTAGGAACACTTAAATCATTGTTTTCCCTTACATAGTAAAACCAGCGAGGTCCGCGCTGTGTAGGATCTGTGATAAACGCACCGTAGTCGAATTTTTGTTCAAAGAATACTTCGCCTGTACCTAGTACCGGAATAGCGTCGTCGATTTTATTCATCAGCCAAATCAATTGGATTTGTGCTATTTGTGTGCTTTGGTATTTAATACCAATTGGTACGTACTCTTTGCTTTTGTAAAACTCAACTATATCTAGTTCGTGTATTCTATATTTTACATTATGATACTCGCAAAAGTCAATCGCATACTGTATGTCGTGGTCGTTTAACCCGCCGCTAAAGCGCAAGATATCTGCAACAAACGGAACCTTGGCTAATAGGAAACTTTGTGCTAAAACTTCGCTGTCTAATCCTCCGCTAAAAAATACAGAGAACATTTGATTCGGATATTGATCTTTAATTTTAGCTACAACATCTAAACACTCGGATCTAAAATCCATAGGTTTTCTCGAAACCTTATCCCAGTGCATTTTAAACACATCAGAATCTAGTGTTCTATTTGCAAAGTGCTGGTTATTGTAGCTCCAGTGAAAATGATTATTTTGTGTTAGTGTTACCATAATTAAAGTCTGGGTCTAGCTGGGTATCTATAGACACTCGAACGAACCTTCTATCTCCCACGCTATCGGAAAATATCTCTCCTTCTCCCTTGCGGTGCATAGTGGCCCAATTATCAAAAATAATTAAATCTCCTATTTCCCAGTTATGTGAGTACTGATATTTATTGCCCAGGTCTTTAACAATATTTTTTAAAAGTTCGTTATCTAAATATTTTTTCTCCGTTCCTTGTTGTTCATACCAAGCTCGGATCCAGCCGTTGTCTTGGCTAACAGCATTTAATCTTAGAAACTTTTCTTTAGTATATGGATGCTCTTCTATAGCAGGCAAATCTTTTATATTAGTTCCTACTCTTTGCCAGCTTTGGTATGTGAAATACCTGCGGCTGTATTTTTCTTTTTCTTCTTGACTGAGGTCAGAGTAGGCTCTTGCCATATTTGAAACATCGGTGGTCATACCTTTAAATTTAGAAGGAAGATCGATGCAATATAACATTCTACTAGGATACCTCGCAAAGCCCGGTTCATTGGCAATATCTACGTGCCAAGGTATTCCCGAAAACAATCTTGCATAGCTTTTATTGGTATAGTCAGTATAAGATCTTCCTTGATTATCAAATCTTGCGTCTTCTTTAATTGATTTGTAATCTTTATACGCCCACGGCTTACCTAGCTTTTCTCCTAGATCTATTATTTTTTTAGGGCTAAGATTGTGCCAACCTTTGAACACCAATACCTTGTGGGTGAATAGCAAATGTCGCAACGCACTATTATCGACCGCCATTACTTCGTCGTATGATAGATTTATTTTGATTCCTATAAAATCAGTGAGGGAAGTGTAGGGTATCATTTCGTACGTCCATTATAATATGTATGCGATCACTGTCTCCTTTATTAGATGCCCAGTGTATGGTTTTATTGTCAAACACCCATAATTCTCCTTGCTCGAAGCGGACAGTTTCTGTATCTTCTTTACTACCGCAACTAAAGCTAACTCCGTTGTTAGTTTTAAGTACGATATGATATCTATCGTGCAAGTCGAAGTATTTTCCTGGATCGATGTGAGGATATATGTTGCCGCCAGGTACCATTTTAGCAATATAGCATCTTCCTAATTTAGATCCCGGTAGTGCCAATAATAAGGCACTATTAATTAATTTCCTACAAGCAGGAAGTCTGTACATTGCTTCTGTATCTACTGCTTCTAACATTTTATCTGCTAGTTCTTTTGCTCCTCGGGCATCAGATATAGAATCGCTTTTATGATTCTTGTCGTGAATTCTTAGGTGAATAGATTGCCCTTCCCTGAGAGGAGGGCTTTGTTCAGGCCTTGCTGTATGCGGACCAAACAAGTGATAATTTTGCATAACTTCTTCTAAGGCTTCTGTTATATCAATGTTACCTATAAATTTAAAATATTTCATATCGTGTCAAATAGTAAGTGTACCCGGTCGTCCTGGCTAGCGTTCATTGCAGTATGCATCGCAGTTGAAACTAAACTGTAGAGTTTACCTTCAGTCTCCATAGTATATAACCCGTGTTCAGTTACAATGAAGCATCTAGGATTTGTAATAATAGGAATGTGATAACGTATTAGATCATCGTCTTTGTGCCAGCTGTAGCAAGTTTTAGATCTAAGCATCATTAGCCTAATACGCCCGATTGGTTTCTCGCTGAATTCTCTAACCTTGTTAATAACAAACTCGAAATATGTATTCTTTACAGCAGGGTGCAAGTGGGTAAATTTTTCTTTTTCTTTACCCTCTCGGTATACACGATTAAGCCTGTTGTCGAGTCCCGGCTTGATAATACTGCCTATACCATCGTATATTTGATCAGCAGGATCTTCATACTCGCCTGTATGTACTAGGCTTAATTGATTACTGTGGGGATGCCAGGGGTACTTTTTAAGTAAGAACCCTAGTTCCATTTTTAATTTTAGTTTGTCAAAAACTATAGGATAAGATTCGACATCTATTACGTTATCATTAAACATATACTTATTTATAGGTGCAATAACTCGGCTTTTCTTAATCTAGAGCAAAAGTTATTGTCCATTGTAGTGTATGTTGAATCATTTCCGGCTCATCGTTTATTGTAGCGTTTTTATACCACTTGCTCATCGGGTGGTGCTCGCTTTTCATTGCACGTCTGAATATAGTAAGCAAGCCTCGATTGTACTCGTTAACGGTAATCATTGCACGAGTAGCACCATTTGCTTTAGCCCATTCTAGCTGCTTAGGTAACAAGTATTCGTGTAGTAGATACTGTGTCCTAAACTCTTTAAGCGTCCAAGTTCTAACTAAAAGAATTGCAGTAGAATCTTTTATGTATACACCACTAGCAGATATAGTCTGCATATCGTTGCATAGTACAAAGTATTGTCCAGTAGGCGGAACAAGTCGCTGCTCATTATAAAGCAAAAAAAGTACACTAGCGGGATTATTTTCCCAGTCGGTGTACTTCATATTAGAAGCAGCAGGGTGGTTTGGCTCTGCTGCTTCTATAGTTTTGCAAAATCCGGACACTAGCCTGTAATGATCCGGATCTTCTTTGTTAATTGCAATTACGCTATAGGTCATACTGCCATTGCAGCCTTGATAGCACCGTGGGATTGATAGTCCACTAGCTCAATGTCTGCCATAGTAAATCCGTCAATGTCTTTAATTGCAGGATTTAGTTTTAGCGTCGGTAATGCTAGAGTTTCTCGAGACAGTTGCTCTTTGACTTGCTCTACGTGGTTAGAGTAGATATGGGCATCACCAATAGTATGCACAAACTCGCCCACACCTAAATCGCACACTTGAGCAATCATATGCGTAAACAAACTGTAGCTAGCAATATTAAATGGGACACCTAAGAAGAAGTCTGCACTACGCTGATACATCTGGCAGCTTAATTTTCCGTTGCGTACATAGAATTGAGCAAAACTATGGCAAGGAGGCAACGCCATTTGGTCCAGTTCACCGGGATTCCAAGCAGATATAATATGACGCCTATCCTCGGGATTGGACTTGATTCGTTGTATTAGGTTTGCTAGTTGGTCGACTTCTTTGCATTGGAATCCGCCTTGTACTTTAAAAGTAGTTCCGAAATCGTCCTTAACTACAGATTCTTGTACGTTATTAATTGCTCGCCATTTGCGCCACTGTACACCATATACGCGGCCTAAGTCGCCGTCATATTGTGCTTTGGGTGTCCAATAGTCTGCTTGTGCATTAGCAGTCCATATTGTAGATTTTGCATCATCTCGAGTACCGTGCAGAATTTCTGCTAGTCTACGTTCGTCTCCGCTGCCCTCAATAAACCAAAGTAATTCTGACACCACACTTTTCCACGCTAGCTTTTTCGTAGTAACAGCAGGAAAGCCTTTGTTTAGGTCATAACGGCTTTGCATACCAAACACGCTGATGGTACCGGTGCCTGTACGGTCTTTTGATTCTACGCCGTTGTCTAATATAAATTGTAAATCTTTTAAGTATTGTTGCATCTTAACCAAGTCTCAAATGCGAGATCTGCTTTTATAGTGCACTCATTAAACGTAAAATTATCTAGCAAAGTTTCTGTATCAATGAAAGTATCACATTGATAGTCGCTAGAAAAACGTGTAACGTACACAGTGTCTATCCTGTTAATAAACGACTGTATTAATTGAGCGCCGCCTATAACTACTGCGTCTGCAGGTATAGCAGGATCTTCTATAGATTGTACTGTAATAACACCAGGTATGTCAATAGGCTTGCTAGTGACCACTATGTTTGTTCTATTAGGTAATGGCTTAGGGAAAGCAGGATCGTCCCAAGTTTTGCGCCCCATTACTACTGTTTTGCCTAGTGTGTGTTGCTTAAACCAAGCAAAGTCATCTTTATTTTTTGGCCAAGGTAGTGTACCGTCTTTGCCAATTCCGCCATTGGAATCGACTGCAAATATAGCCTTCATTTTTCCTCGCCGAAGTGTTTTGCTAGTAACCCTGCAACGTGCTTGGTTACGCTTTTCTTTAGTAGGTCGCTATCCATAGTTATTTGGACGTCGACAATCATATCTTTATATTCTTGGAGTTCTTCAGATTTTAGTATTGTGTCAATGTCGTCGAGACCTTCTAAGTCTGCGCCTTCAAACACAATCGAAGTGCCGTTGTTTAGGACCACGTTTATAGTTGCTATAAACTTTACAGGGAGATCATTCATAACAACATCATTTAGGATGTCGTCAAAGCTCCGGTCTCTCTTTATCAATGCCATCGTCTTTAACCAATTCTTTATTTCTGTATAACGAGTCTTCGTGTTCCAGTGCAGCAACTATAATAGCAGCAGCTTTGATTAAGTTGTCGCGAAACACTTCACGTTCTGGCTTAATGCCTTTTCTATTTACATCCTGTGCCAAATAATGGATTACGATGGCGATCCAATCATTTGAGCTGTATGTTAAGTCGTACTCGCTACCAGGCAAAGACTGCTGACGCAGTCTTTCCTGTTTAACTTTAGCTAGTATGTCGTCAAGCAACGGCAACACTCTTCTTCCTACCGCGAGCTTTAGCTGCCTTAGGATCGATACTGTCTGCTTGTGCACGTAGCTCGGCTGCTTGTTTTTCAAACAATGCTGCTTGGTTACGCAAGTTTTGTGCAAGTGTAGCATCATCGATAACGCCGTCATCGTGTTTAGCAACTGGACCATCGCCTGGTTGTACAGCGGCTGGATCGATACCGGAATCAAGTTGAGACAAGCTACGATTTAGTTCGGATAGATTGATCTCGACGTCGATACGTGGACGCATAATTACACGTTCTGCAGGCACCTTACGAAGGAAACCTTTGCTGTGAAGTGTAGTTAGCATATTGCTACCGTCATAGAAGAATTGACGGTTTGCATACTCATAAAACTCTAATGTTTCTTGTGCAGTTAGGCTTTCTACTGCATCCATTAGGTTTTGATGATAGCGGTCGGGTAGACTATCTGTCTCCACGATTAGACAGCTTTGTGGCTCGTCAGGGAGTGAACGGAATACTACGATAACACGGTGACCGGTATCGCGTAGTGTTCCTACGTGTTTTAGAAATTTCATCTCTGTGTGTCTTTCTAATTAGGCGGCGTCTTCGCCAGTTGCAGTAGCGGCAGAAGATTCTGCTTGCTCTTGCTCGGCTTTAGCAGCAGCTTCTGCTTCGCGTTGAGCTTTAACAGCTTCGATGAAGGCAGTTAGCTTGTTGTATACTGCGCCTACTACTGTAGCTTCGGCTGCTTTAAAGGCACCACGCTGCATTGCGGCGTCAATAATTTGTGCCGCGGCTGCTAAGTCTTGATCAGTTAGTTCCATTTTATACCTCTTAATTAAGTGTATTTTATTTATTGTAGTATCTTATTATACAAAAAAGAAAGGCTACAGGTCAACTGTAGCCTTGTAATAAGTTCAAACTTTTATTTGTGCTTGAACTCGTAGTGTGCAGTTACGCCAAACGGTGCTTCAATGTTTGGACCGCCGTGTACTACAAACAGAGTGTCGCAGTAGTCTGGGTCACCCCATTCGCCGCAAGGGTAGCCGTCTGTAAACATAATGAACTGTTTGGGTTGGATATCCCGTTCCTTCATATATTCCCAATTGGCTTCGAACATAGTACCACCGCCACCTTGGGGCTCGTAGTCTGCAATGTCGTCACCGGCATCACTGCTAAAGTCACGCTCTGCGTACACTTGAGTATCGAAACACCAAATCTTAATGTTCCAACTATCAAAGGTACCCATAATGCCTTGGATCTCGCCGAGGAAGTCTTTAACCATATCGTTAGAGATACTACCCGAAGTGTCAATAGCAATACACACATCTACTTCTTCAGCAGGTAGCATACCCGGCAGCACTGCACCAGTATGCCAGCTCTTGCGGCTAGGACGAGTAAACGAGTAGTCGTTTTTAATCATACTAGTCAATTGGATGCGGCACAGTTCTTGCCAGGGCATTTTTGGATCTGTAATGTTCTTAACAATACGATCTACGCCAGTTGGCAAATTACCTGCGCCAGCAGCCTGTGCCGCCTGGATAACTGCATCTTTAAGCTCGTCACGCAGAGCTTTGCGCTCTTCTTCGGTTAGCTTCTTACCAATGCCGGACTTACCATCGCCATCACCGTCTTCGCTATCACCGTCACCTTCAAGGTCCAAGTGAGTGTCGAGGGTCATCTTGATAGTGACAGCATTTTCCATTAGCTTGTCGTAAACTTCGTCAGTAGTCATACCATCGTACTGTCGGTCGGCAAGGATAGGAACTACCTTAATTACATCGCCAATGCGGTCACGAATGAGGCCGTTGTTAATAACATAGTCGGCCGCCATATTCCACACTTGGGGCTCGCGCTCGCCTCGACGTAGCATATGCTCGTAGACACAGTGCATAACTTCGTGAGCAATTAGGAAGATGAGCTCGCCGTCTGACAACTTAGAAACGAATTCGTCGTTGTAGAACAAATTACGACCATCTACTGCGGCAGTAGGAATGCGGTCGCTAGCATCTACAATTTTAAGACGAGTAGCAAGGTTACCGAAGAACGGGTGATGCAACAGAAGTTTCACACGGGCTTTGGTAATACGATCTCGTTGCTTAGAAGCAGTTACAGTAGTCATTGTCAATTCCTTATTAAGCCATTATTATAGCACACTTGCATTTATCGGTCAAATAGTAAAAAAGCGCCTTGCGGCGCTTTTTTAGGCAATATCGATCACCAAGTGAGCGTACTTCTTGAAGAACTCCGGGAAGTTCTTGAGCTTCTTGTGCTGGAAAGGCAGCTCGTGAATCTTAAGAGCAGTGTGAGCACCCATAATAACCATTTCTGGTTCAAAGTTATCCATCATATACTGGATAAAGTTCTCACACATTGGATGCCAATCATCGAGCTTCTTCTCTTTAGAGAGATTCTCAAACGCAGCCTTGAGCTCGTAGCACAGACTAGTAGTCAGTGAGTACATTGCAGACACTTCCTTAACCTTCAGGTCCTTGACCTTGCCTGCAAGGATCTCGGTAGGGTCTGGCAGTTTAGCGGCAATCTTGCGATGCGCCATAAACTTAATAGCAGTGCCTTCACCAACGCAACCTGCAACGATATCGCTCATAGTGCCTTCGCTGAGCTCATCAGTTAGCATTTCGCTAACGAAGCTCCAAGAGCGAGGAGTAGCGAAGCTACGGTCGTGAACTTTGGGGTCAAAGTTGTTAAGGTCGTTCTTGGCAAAAGTTAGGTAACCAACAACGTCCGGATGGACACCATTCTTAAGAGCCCAGTTGGACCAGTCAGCAAAGTCCACACGCAGTTCCAAGTGAATGAAACGGTTAGCCAGTGGGCTAGGCATACGGAAAGTAACGCCCTTGTCAGACATACGGTTACCTGCGGCAACGATGCCAACATTCTTAGGTAGCTTGTAAGTACCAACACGGCGGTTAAGGATCAGTTGATAAGCCGCAGCCTGAACAGCAGGAGCCGCAGACACAAGCTCGTCCAAGAACAGGATAGCGTCACTGTCTTCGTCCTGCGGCAGTTCTGCAGGAGGAGCCCAGCTCATATTGTTGTCAGTGGAATTGTAGTAAGGGATGCCTTTAATATCAGTGGGCTCCCAAAGGTTAAGACGAACGTCGATAACCTTACGGCCAGTTGCAGAGCCGATTTGAGCAATTAGATCGCTCTTGCCAACGCCAGGGCCGCCCCACAGCATAATAGGACGATCGCGTTTAAGTGCGTGACGGATAATAACGTCAGCTTCAGAAATTTTAACAGTACGGGTGTCAGTTGCAGACATTTGGTGCTCCAGAAAAACTAAGTTAGAAATTAATTGTATGCGATTTTGAATTTTGTGTCAAATTGCCTTGCAACTGACTGGAATTTGTGGCCCGGAGCAACCCGGGCCAGGTTGCTCAAATTAAGCAGCTTCGGAAGCGTCAGCCTCAACAACTTGACCTTCAGGCACAACCTTGGACAGGAAGCCTTCGGCCTCAATTTCAGCCTTGGTCATTGCACGGGGAAGCTCGACAAATAGAACGTCCTTGTGACCGTTCTTGACAAGCACCTTAACACGGGTGTTGTCGTTGGTATAACGAACCTTGAATTTGCCGTTGAGGGTTGAAGAACCGACGAAAGTGAAAGTCTTGTTAGACATAATGAAACTCCTATTTCAAAAAAGTTAAGTTGTTGAACTTGGCAGAATTGCTAGCTCAATTCAAATTATATGACCAATCGAATTATTCGTCAAGTCCGGGCTTACCCAAACGCTTGCGGCTATAAACTTTTTTGCTTATTTCCTTCTTTTCGAAGAATCGTGTGTCAGCAAACAGTTCAAAAGCACGGCGCTTAGGACGCTTAACTTGCAGTTGAATAACTTCTCGACGTTTCATAATAGTTGTATTGTAGCTTGGATTGATTTATTAGTCAACCGTTTTTGCAACACTTCCAAAATTCCCTGCATCATCGCAGTACCGTTAGTATAGCAGAACGGTATTTTCCGGTCAAATCTTGAATAGGAGTACAACAAAGTGTTGTATTTTTGCAACACTATTTAACTGTAACGCAGTGTCCACAGCAGTTTTTCATTCAAATCTGTAAATTTTATACGAATGCCTGCATACTGTGGTCTTGCATCTTTCGGGTCCCACTCTAGGGTGTACGGCCCCGGGCACTTGAGTTGAAAGTTATGAGTGATAGCGTCTAGCGTGATGTCGTCTAACGGCTCGTACGCATAGTGTGACATTATTTCTGACAAGACTTTTCGGTACAGCATTAGCTCCACCTCAATGCAAACATAGTAGCAACCTCTGGGTCTCTAAAGAAATAGATAGTCCTGTGCCCTGGTGTTAGTAAATCGTCGTCAGGATAGCACCAAGCATCATAGTCCTCGTCTGCATTTGGACAATGATCTCTTAGCCAGCAAGGCAGGTATACGATTTTATCGTAAAACTCTATAGGAGAACGGATAATAACCGGATGCCAGCTTTCAACAGTCTCGTACAAATGTCCTTCGTATTCTTTCATACCCACCTTAATATAAACTTAAATGCTGCCTCGTCGTTGTCAAACCAAAACCTGCTGCCAGTCCACGCATAGTGGTCTTCTCCAATGTGTTCCTTGCACCACCTATGTACTTCGGGCCATTTCTTGTGACCTTCTTCGCTTAACAGCGCACTAGGGTAACCTTTGCTATTAAAAGCGTGTCTCCAGTCATAGTCTTGCACTGGCTCGAATAGCAACTTTGCTTTGATACTAGCAACGTACTCTTTTATAGTCATAACCAACGCAAAGTAAAGTATGCTGCATCTTCCTGGCGCTTAAACCAAATTTGTCCGTCGGGCCAGCGACAGTGATGCTCTAATCCCGACTCATCTAACCAATCTAACATCAGCTGATGCAGTCCGCCTGACTCGTTTACTGATACTTTGTACTGCCAAGCACTATAGTTGACTATAGGGTCGATGACATATTCCACTACTAACGACATTTCGTCGAAATAAGTTACGCTCCAATCAGGTAATTCTGCTTGCAAACGCTGGCTAATTTTACGACCCCAATGACTAAAATGCTCAACATTAAAAGCATTATATATGGTTTTATCGCCTATGTCATATGCGTTGGAGTGATTGTCGTAGTGATCTGTCCATTTTAGTAGCTCATTAAACAAGTCATCGGAAATAGGGATTCTACTAGTATCCATCATTGTACCATCGTAAGCCCATACACCTGTACTCATATAGTCCGCACAAAGTTTAATGCACTTATTAAGATTTAATTTGCCCATAATCTACTCAGTTTGCTTGCGTATTTACATATGTTATCTGAAATAGTATAAATACAGCAAGAGCATAAAGAGATTATGCTACAAGGAGAATAATATGGCATTTACACTAGTTTCTAAAACAGTCAAACCTGCAGAAGCAAAATGGTGGAACCAAGTCGATCCTGAAGCAGCAGCTCGTGTAGGTGAATTCGTAAAGGCATTCCCTGGCGTAGTTAGCGCAGATGCTAAGGAAATCGAACCAAACGTATGGCAATCAGTCATTGTGTTTGAAAGCAAGGCAGTAGTAGAAGAATACAAAGTTGCTATGGCAGCTAATTCCGACAACGCTCTACGCAAAGCATACAACGCTACACACGGCATTGTAACTAAGTTCCAAGGTCAAGGCGAATAATTTTTTGCTCACTGTACAATAAAAAGGACTCCCTGGAGTCCTTTTTTTAATTCCTGAACGGATTATCGGGATTGTACCACATATTAGGGTTAACTACCTCAACCGGCTTAAAGTCACTGTCTATGCCGTCTAGCAGCTTGCGCTGACCAAATACAGTATACAAGCTAGCCCTTTTAATTTTGTTCTTATAGTATTCATAGTCCTTGTCGAACTTGAATATATCGTCCTTGGCAGCTTGTTTGTAGTTTTTCCAGTCCGGAATAATACGCACTTCGGGGTGATTAATGCTCCAAATTTGGAAGTCGTCTGAGTGGTAGAAATGGTGCATATAAGTATCGTTCCACTCTGTAGACAAGTTAGAGTAATACCTAGGAGCAATCAGTGCATACATTCTAAAGTAAACGCTTTGCCACTTAAAGCAGAAGTTATACCACCAGAAGAAGTCTGAATTCTTTTCTATGCTAATTCCATATTTTCTAGCAGACGCTTCTACTGCATCTACAAGTAATGTTGTTACAGCCTGATCTTTAATTTTACTGTCAATGTAGTTGAACACTGCAACTTTGCTGTATGTATTGCTTAGGCTTTCTGCTCCTTTGTTAGCAATATACATCTTCATCAAATCGCTGCCAAACAGCTGGTCATTAAATTCCCCGCTAACTAAAATCATCGACCCGTCGAACAGCCAAGGTGTGTGCTCTGCATTTACTAGTTCGAAATTAGGAAGGATGTAGTCTTTATAAAAGTTTGGGTTTTCGTTAGCAGCCTCTGCACTTGTGATGATTTTAATCTTGTCCTTGAGCACAGACATAGGATAGTTGCGTAAGAAGCTGACCATAATCATCGTGCTGTCAATACCGCCACTCCACATAACGCCTAGAGGTTTTCCTAATGACTCGCTCAAGTCGAATAATTCTTTAGCCCTTGTATCACAACAATCTGCATAAGTCATTGTAGTAGTACGTAACGTAGGCAACTCGCATTTACTGTAGATGCTTTGTGCAACTGGCTGCTTGAACAACTTCATACGGTCGTTCATACCTACAGCGTGGCCAATAAGTCCGTATACTTTGCTCCATTTTAGTACATCCTTTCTAAAAGAATGATGTACAAATGATAGTGGATTGAAATAGTATAAATCGCTCATATAGAACTGTTCTGCCAAAACTCTCGAGCCATTGCACGTCTAATAGACTCTACTTCTTCTTTTCTAGTAACGCCGTTGATGTAACCCTTCCATTTTTCGGCTAACGCCTGAATACGGAATTTAGTCATTAAATCTGACTCTAGTCGCAACTTTAGTTCTTTGTATGCTTGTTCTACTGGAACTTCTAAGATTCTAGCATATTCTTCTAGCATCCAGGTATAGTTTCCTGTAGTGGGATCAGATTGTTGTATTTGTTCTAATGCAACGTGGTCAAACTCTGCCCACCTGTAACGTGTTTGTCTAGCTAGCGCCTGCGCTTGGAATGCTTCCCATCGTCCGAATAGTTGTTGTCTGATATTAAGAATGTCGCGCATTTGTTTCCAGGACTCTGTAACGTGCTCGTCTGGTAATAACTGCAACGCATTTCCGTTTGGCTGGTCTAGTGTATAGCAGCCTTTTTGGAACAAGTCACGATTTAACTTTCCGAAATCAACAGTGTTGAAAGGAGTCAACACTTTGATGATTGCATCACCATTGCCCATAACTAGAGCGTTAGCAGTTATGATGCTAGTGGTCATCGTGTAGATGCTAGCGTTCTCTAAACTAGTAATTAAATATCGTTCTTCTATCATACAATAAACTCCGCTGTCCATTCATAAAGCAGCTCTCTGCTTTTTTCCCAAACACATAAATGAGTCGCATTGGGCAACACCTTAAAGTACGATGTGCTGACAGGCAATAACTTATATAGTCTGTTAGTCACAAAGTAAGGATTCTCGATATCGTACTGAGAGGTAGTAATTAGTACTCGGGATTTTAAATCTGCAAACTTGAATGTCTTTAAGTGTTGTATGATGTTAGGAATTTTACCTAACTTCCAATTACCCGTAGCTGTATCAAAACTTCTGTGATCCCTTGCAAGGGCTTCAAACGCTTGTTCTTTCCACAATGGCTCTCTAAAGTCTTTGCCTGCAGGTTGTGCAGCAGCAAATCGTTTGTCAATTGATTCCATACCTACCATTGTATACGGCAAGTTCTCGTCAACGTCGACGTAAAAGTTATACCCGCTAGGAGGATCATCTTTTGCTTTAATCCATTTAGGATTAATGCTGATAATATTGTCGACTAGTCCGGGGTTAAGAGTAGAGTAAGTAATGCACAACGATCCTAGGTAACTAAATCCTACTAGCGAAATTTTTGTGCTAGCACCTAGTTTATTTTTAATGTAATTGATAGATGACGTAATGTCTTGGTAGTAGTCCTCGATTGTTAGGGGACTTTTGACCAGTGATATATCTTCTACTAGCTGTTCTTCTACCGGACTACTTTGTCCGTATCCGCGAAGGTCTATTAGGAAAGCATCTACTCCGGCATCTGCCATATAATCGCCGTAGCTTTTGCTACCCATTGCAATACCCATAGTAGACTCTACACACAGGCTTCTGCTATTAAACAATAAGATTGCATTACCTGTGTTAAACTTCGCGGGTATGTGCCGTATATAAAGGCTAGCAGTGCCCGATTCTATAAAATTAATATTTTCTTGCATATATAGTTGAGAACATATATCTAGAGTTGATAACCTGGATGTCAGAGAAGCCGGCAGACTCTAGTGTTTCGAGGTACCATTTTAATGGTTTTGTAGTTAGCACTCCTATTAGTGCTTTTTTCTTTTGCTGTATAACTTCTTCCGAAACTCCATTAGCACGTTTGAAATCATAATACATTTCTTCCGTTTCCATACTATGATCCATCTTGTCGGAAATAATAACAAAGCCGCCAGTTTGTAAGTTGTCGTAAATGTCTTGTATGTACTGTGCTCGTTCTTGAACAAAGTGTAGTGTCCAGTTAGCTAGTACAACGTTATATGACCCTTGCGGTAGCGTATTGCTTACAGTAACCGATTCAGGGTACTTGCTTCTGTCAACCATTGCTTGACTATTGTCTACGCCAACAACATCAGTATATCCACGTTGAATAAATTTATCCATTGTGTTACCTAGAGCAGAGCCAACATCGATAACTTTAATGTCCTTCTTGTTTTTAAACACTTTGCTGGTATAGTCGATGCAAAGGTCGATTACCCTATTGTAATCAGGAATATGTGTTTCTGCTTCTTGCTGGAACCTATTAGCAACTGAACCGTCGAATACCCAATGTTTGTCAACTGGCATAACGTTAGGCATATCCTTCATACGCTCTTTTGCAGCGTTAATATTAGCCTTAACCAGATCTCCTACTTGCCTTACACCCGATTTTCCTGTTTTGTAAAACCTTAGCATATATCTACTAGGCAATGGATATGTAGTGGGCCCTGGGCGATCTACTAAAGTAGAATATGAGTCGTGTACTGTTTTATCTTCTAGTTGTTCCGGGTAAATTAAACCTTCTTTGCTTTGAAAGCCTAAAGACCCTAGAATAATTTTCATTGCGTTAGGACTAGGTCTTGATCCGGCGCCGGAGAATGCAGTGTTAGCATCTGAGCTGTTAATGTGCTGCTTCTTGATAACGTCGATGATAGCAATGTCTGGGGATATCATTGGCCAAGGATAGATGCTGTCTGCAACAATAGAGTAGTCGCAAACCTTAGCCACCCTTTCGAGGAATCCATAAGTGTCAAGGAAAGCATAGATGACGCCAATCATAATTACAACGTCGTATTTTTTGCCCGCTGCAATCTCATTGTCTAAGAACTCTCTAATGTCTTGTTCTACTATAGAAAACTTATCCGCTGACCAATATTTTCCTAGCAACTCTCTACTGGTTGCAGCCATTTGCGGTTGTACTTCAACCCCCGTATAGTGCTTACAGCCTTGAGATAAGACCCACTGTCCGGAAGCACCCAGGCAGCTGCCTAAGTCTAAAACTGTCATTCCGTCTACTAGCCAATCCGGCGCCATTGCTTTATGGCGTTTGTCTAGTGATTCTATGGTTACTCTACTGTAGCCACGGTCTTTACGTGTATCGTTCTCTACGAACTCTGGATATTGGCTAAAAAAGCTCATACTTACGTCCTCTATTATGTACGTATTTATTGAGCATTCAACTGAACTTCAATGCAAATTCAAATAGTAATTCATCGTCAGTGTCATCGTTAAAGTCAACCCATTGGTCAACGATAATATTAGATACCCCGTCTGTTCGTTTCGGTTCTGCGAAACTGCATACTCCGCCCATAGCCCAACCGCTTCCGTGTATCCATTCGTTCCCGCCGGGCTTCCACTTTTTACTAATAGGACCTATATTTGTACTAAGCCACACTAGTATAGGCGTGTCTGTATATTTGAGCTTGCCCCCGTTATTGTTCCAGGGCTCCCACACATTTCTATTGTACCTAACTCTTTTCATAGGTCAAGTAAAAATTGTTCTTCTGTAGTCAAGTTGAGTATAAGATTTATCTTTCCTTCTTGCAGCCATCTGTTAATAGTGAACGATATGTATTCGGCTTCGTCGCAGTCGTTAACCTTTACGCCTATACGTTTAAATGTCATACCGTCTGCACCGTGTACCCACGGGTTAACAACTGATATTAGTTTTTTCGGATCAGGTATTTTTACTATAGGTCGTATGCTCATTTTCCTGCCCACCTTAATTTAAACATCACTGCATCTTCTGCAAGCTCGAATGCAACACTGTGGTGTAAGTTAACGTGATTGCCAGTTAAGTTGCCGTCGAGCCAAGTGTATATGTCGACTAGTTCAACAATGTCAGGCTCTTTTTTGTATTCAACTAAATGCCAGCCTTGGCTAATTAGTACCTTACTTAATACCTCTCGGTCAATTTCGTTTTTAATTTCTTCTGCAAGAATATCTGCAAAATCTTGTGACACAGAATCACTACTCATCTTAACTCCACCTTAATAAAAATAGCAGCATATCTGATTCTTCTTTGAATTTAATCCAGCCGCCGTGACTATCCCAGCCACTATGAACACCAGTCTCCGGGTCTGTTCCTGGGTGACCAAATGTGTCCCATAACCAACCGTATACACTAAGAAATTCTTTTCCTTGGGGACTGTAATACCATTCCCACTTATAATCTCTGTCAGGCCTGTGCTTAAATTTTATATTCACTACTATGTCCCCATTTCAGTGTAAACATTAAAGCATCTTGTACTTCAAGCCAAAAGTAAATGTATGCTTGTCCTATTTGCCACATACCCCAATTTGTTTCGTCTATGTAGTTATGACAATTTTCTTTAATCCACGTAATCTGGTCGTGCCAGGTATTAGGACAAATAATTTTAACAAGCGTCATAGCCAACGTAGCTTAAACATTACTGCTTCATCGTCGTCTTTGATGCTTACAGTGTACATAGGATCACCGCTGTTAAAGCGATGTGTACAGTCTGCCGTCGGACAATTTGTCTCCATCCACGTTTCAAACTCTCTGTCGTTTGCAGGGTATACCCAGCAGGTCCAACTACGAGGAGGTACCATCGGCCATTGTGACCCGGGATTAATTGGATCTACGCCATTATGGAATTCCCAATGATGTACTACAGTTTTTCTCATCAAGCAGCCCACCTTAATCTAAATAGCATAATACTTTCTTTACTGTCGAGCAACCACCTGTCATATGCAACTCTTTTACCGCATCCAGTTGTTTTTACCCAAGCGTCAATTTCTTCGGCTTGCTCGTCGGTTAGCTCAACAAAAGAGTTCCACACCTTACTATACAGACCGTGATATGTTATAGTCTGTTTGACCCATATTTTCCTGCGTAACAGTTTAAAAGTAAATCGACTCACGCCTTGCCCTTGCCACCGTAGTTTAGTTTTTCCCAAAACTCAAACTTGTGTTCTGCTTCTTCACGCAACTTCTTTTCGTGCTCTGCAATACGGCGTGCCCTGCCTTCTTCCATTTTTGCAGTCTCTAATGTGTGTTGCACATCTGCAATAAAGCTAACAAGACTTGTAGTAGACAACCGGTTTATTTCTTTGTTCAAGTTATAAATTTCAGTGTCCTTATCGTCTATGTCTCGTTTGTAATAGTCAATGTCATCTCTAAGTTTGCGTATATAGTCGGCAGGATACAAGTGTTCCCAATCGTATTCGAATGTACAGTCCACAGGATCCATACCTGCTTCTTCTAACTCTACACGAATAGTATCATCGTTAATAATAGCAAGTAGGCGCCGAATAACAGGATCAGTTGACTCCAAGTCGAGTCGGTTGATAAATTCTTTGTTGCTTAGTCCGAGCATTAGTGTTTCCCCCAACGTAATACAAAGTTAAAATAATCTTCTTGGTCGCGAATAAGAATACTGTTTTCAAATTTGTGCCACCAACGACTCCACGCATCGGGGCGTTTAGGATGCGGCCCGAATTGTTCTTCGCACCACTTGTCTACTGCAAAATAATCAGCAGGATCAAATTCTGCCTGATACCAGTTCCTGCTGAACTTGTATTTTGGTTTTGGTGTATTGAGTCGTGCTTGCATTTCGTTAAGGATCTTATTTGATAATCGTTGAATCTCGTCTAACAGTTGTTGGTCCAATGGTGGTATAGTTTGCCAGGCGTACATACTGTTAATGTCTAAATCTATGTGTTGCATTATACACCTTGTGCAAGTTTAAACAAAAACATATCGTGCTCGTCTTTGAAGCAAAATGTAATATGGCAAGCATCGTATCCGCTGTACAATACCTTGCAGGATTCTTTTGGCATATTAATTTTGATCCAGTTACAGTAGTCGTCGACGGTTGCAACTTTCTTGCCGTCTGTTTCAACTGACATTTGATAAGGCCAATATTTTTTGTTAAGCACTCGCATTGCTATATCTCAATTTAAAAATTAAATATGCTTCTCGATCAAGTAACTCGAAGCCTGCCAGGTTATTACCTACATACCAACAGCGAACGCCGCTTTCCTTGAGTAGATCTATAGTTGATATTTTAACATAGTTAGGATTAGTTTTGTATCGCTTAGTAACCAAAGCAATAAACTCATCACGAGCTTTGAACTGCTCGTATATGCTACAATTTTTTGGTATTAAACTTATTGCCATCGTAGTAAAAACATTAGTAAATCATCGTGGTCGCGAAACCAAAACGAACTGTTGTTAACAAACCACCGGTCTGATGAAGTAGGCCATTCATTGAGTGGGCGTTTACCGAATGTACCATAACACCAATCTTCTAGCTTCAACCAGTCACGCTGTAGTTCTTGCTTTGTGATTCCATTTGGCATCCACCAGTTCCCGCTAATGTGTTGCGCTAAGCCGATCTTTACATTAGCAACATAATACCTTGCACCGTTTAATCGTTTTTCTTCTGTAGTGATTGTTAAATTCATTAGCTCCACCTCAGCTTCCACAACATAAACGCCTCGGGTTCGACAACTTCGATTTGGTTGATTTTATAACCTGCTTGGGTACCTTTAATCTCAACTTCAAAGTCTAATTTAAGACCCGCTTCTTGCTCGAGGTAATATTTAAAAGCACGAACAAGGTTAGCATTGCCGATGTTATATTGCCAGTTTGGATCCCAGGCATCGTAGCAGTTGTTTAGCTGATTTTTAATTTCTTTTTGGTCAACGGTAATCATCGTGCCCACCTCAATGCAAATAGTAACGCATCTTCTTGTTTATCGAAATTAAATGTAACGTGTTGTATTTTGTTAACTACTTCCCACGTCCGGTTAACAAGATTCATATCGTGCTCTGCTGCCCAATCTGAGCGAACAGTACACTCTACTATGTTGTTGCATTTAACAGTTACAGGATACATCATACATACCTCAATTCGAACATCATTGCATCTTCTGCTTTTTCAAACCAAAAATCTAATCTAGTACCTTGACTGTGGATTTGATAACTATAGCTGCCACTCCATTCTGTAATTTCGTCTGCCAGGTCTCTGCGATTTCCAATTAATTCCAATCTTGTTGTAGGCCAAATAGTATGGCCCTCGGGCAAAAATGTAGCAACCCTAAAGTTATGACTTTCTTTAATCGGCATCCGGCAACCCCGGAAACTTTAGTGCAAACATCAGCTTGGATTCCTCGCTGTCGAACGTAATCACCCTTGCCGGCGTTTTGTATTGGTCCCAGTATCCGTCAGGCCTGGCCTCGAACACCCACATATTGACATTGTACTTTTCTTGTACGTAATCGCCTAAGTGACTCAGTTCTTTTGTCTTATTGAAATTAAACTCGTCAAATAGTGCCGTCTGGCACTTGCCCCAATACTCGGGTGCATCTTCCCAGCGGTATGTTAGTTTAACGGCAGTAAGAAATGTAGTCATAAGAAAAGGCTATTCACATAGCCTTATTATAATACATTTTGAATTATTGGTCAACTATAGAGCAGTTTCATTACCATAGCAGCTTCTTTGTGTTTATTTCTTATTTTTATAAGTACTCGGTCTTTAGCTGTCATTTCTTGCTCGTATCCGGGTGTAATCATAGTATCTGTAATAATATGTTTCCATTCCCAATCCCAGCCTTGCTTGCCTATGTTTTTCTCTAACCAAGGGCGATAGTGGTCGTTTGGATCAGCTGATTCTGCTGACACTTTTGACCCATCGGGGTCTTCGTGCAATACTACCCAGCCAGTAGGCCAAGGTAAAGTAATCTCAACACCAGGCACTGCGGCCCACCACAAGGCTTGTTTTAAGCCTGTCCTTTTATTTAATTCCCATTTAGCCATATCGATCTCATTCATCGGTCTTAAAAAGGCTGCGCCGTTAAAGCTCATTACGGCCACCTCAATACAAACAGCATAGCATCTTCTTTACGCTTAAATGCAAACTTGTTGCCATAGTTTCGCCAATAGCGGCCGTGCGAGATGTTATCCCAGCACCAGCGTTCCATATCAAGAATAGGTATTAATCCCGAAGGAGTATGTTGATATGGCCAGTAAGTTTTATTATGCCCTTGAAATAGCCAATCATTCTTATAAGAAAAAATGTTGCCTGTATTACCCATTGGTTGTACTCCTGCGATAGAATGTGCCATTAAGTTAGGCAATGATTTTCTAAGCATCGAAATTAAAACTTGTTGAGCAGCTTGTGTTACTGACAGGGCCGTTTTACTATCATATATTTCCGTCATTACGACCACCTCATAACAAACAGCATTAAGTCTTTCTTATCTTCGAAGCACACTTCGCCGTATACAATAGCATCCTTCCATCGCTCGCCTGGTGGACCAAACGAATCGTTGCACCATTGTTTCATAGCCACTACTTGGTCTACTTTGTGAGGAGTAGGGAAAGCAGCAACAGCCCACCCTTCGTTCCAATATTCGTCGTAGGTGTGTATTACCATTACGCCCACCTTAGTTTAAAGTTGAACGCATCAAGTTCGTCTTTAAATCCAACAAAGTAATAATCGCCACCGCCAATTTCATTTACAGTCCATTCGCCCCAATAGTCTTTTATTACTCTAAGTGCATCAAATCTAAACTTGCCTTGACAGTGTTCTTCGCACCATTCTACAATTTCTCTGCTACCATCATATGCCATATCCCACCAATAGATTTGATGAGTGCGATTCTCGAAACAGTGCAAGTGAGGGTAACCGTGGAAATAGTCCTTGACTCGGGTAGCCCTAATATTGTAGTCGGGGTCGTAATACCTATCGTACTGTGCTTGTGTTTTAAAGCCTTCTTTACGCAACATCCGTTGATGTTTCCAGGCCTTAAACTTTGTTATTAGATCAGATATCACTTCCGCCCCAGGTTAATTTAAACATAACAGCAGCATCGTACCATTCGAATTGAATAACATCATAGTCTCGTCGGTAGACTTCTTTCCACTCTGTGTGCCAGCGACGAAAGTATTTTCCTTCGTCGTCAAACGCCTCGCACCACTTGTACATCTCTGTAGTACATTTCGGTATCTTTATTCTGTACCTAAATACAGGACGATTATTGCCGCCTTCAGAATAAAAGTATTCCATCTTATTCTGCCGAGTTTAAGTCTCTGTACTCTTCGTCGGAGAATTGATCCTGATAGTATGCAATAAACTCTGACAATTCTGCATACAGCTCTAATATAGCTTCTTTGTCTGCATAAAGAATATATTCGCTTTCTCCTATATTCTTTAAGCCTAGCACATCGCCACCTACCCATTTTAAATGGGGAGAAGTGAGCCTGTTATTCGTCGAGCTCATAAGGTTCGTCATCCTCTTGTTCAAGCATACCGCGGGCTTCTGCGTGTTCGTTGCACAGGGTTTTAATCCAACCACCACTGCGACGAACGCCCCTATTGCCACAGTCTTCGCAAGTTACACCAGACATATGCTCGGCCATATCAATTAGTGCACGATTAGCGTCAGTAGTCTTGTGCACATAAAAGCGCAAAGTTCCGAACTTTTCTTTTACCTGTTGAATGACTGGCAAGCGTTCCAGTTCAATGTCGTATGCTTCTTTTAGTTTAGCAACGTCTTCTTCTGTCCAAGGAACTTCTACACGTGCATTAGTCTCTCGATCCCAGGTTACTTTCATTGCACCTAGGTCAAACTGCTTAACTGCATATTCGTACCGATCCTTAGTCATACGAACAGGATGCACAAAGCCTGCTAGCAGTGCGTCAATGATATTGTACCAGCCGGCACCGTGTTCGCAGTACCATTTCTTGCCAAGCTCGGGGTAGTCTTCGTAAAGTTTGTTCTGTAGCTCTTCTTGCATATTAATCTCTTATAAATTTCGATTCTATGTATGCTGACATTCGTTTGTCGTTAGCAGACATCCATATAGTAACACCGTCTGGGTGTCCTAGCAACTCATTATTAATTTCGGGAAACCTAGTTAAGAACATTTTTCCTAATCTAATGTTACCGTCTTTTAATTTCTCTACAAAAAACCAATTGACAAAATCGTCAAACTGTTTCCGTGTTATCTTCGTATACATTGCCGAATACTTCTATAATCATCTGTTGCACTTCTTCTAACGACACATTCGGCCTAGAGCTTAGTGAAAGGAAGTCGTCGTCGTTAGCTTTACTAGGATGCAACTTATCTACAATACGGCCCGCTAGAGTAAGCAACATTGTATTCGGAGACGCAAACTCGTCTAATTGTAGCTTGTGCTTTTTTGGCAAATCTCCCTCCACTTTAGCGTAGTAGCCGATCACAGCGTTAGCGGCGTGTGCAGTAATGTATTGCCCGTGACTTGCCATTAAGATAGCTAACAGCATTCGCTTGGGCATAACAGAATCTCCCCAAACAAACCATTCGCCGTTAACGTGAACAGGCCGTTTAGAGAACATACTCATTAGCACAGCATTTTGGATTTCTTCTTCAGTAAGCATTGTCGAACTGGTAGATTTTTTCAAATTGAGCAGTGCTAATACTCTTAGCACACTGCTTAAAAGTTTCCGGATCCATTTCATAGCCGTACATTGTATATTTTGCCCAGCGGTTAATAAAGCTATCGGCTACGAACTTGTCGCACGTTAGTTTCCTTGCTCCGATGTCTGCAATGGCACGAGGTAAGGTAACAAAGTTACCGCGGCCATCGGTTGCAATCTTACATACACTAAAGTCGAAACTGTCGAAAACTTCCTGCACTGTTTTGAAGTTTTGCTTTTTGATTAGCTGAACTTTATGCAGTATCGGGTCGTGCTCAGTTTTCTCGGATAAACGTAGTGTGACAGCATTTTCACTATCATAAGTGACTACGGTATCATCTTCTAACTTGAGACGGTGCTTGGTAGCATCTCTAGAAAATGAATCTCTAAAGTATACATCAATGTCATTGACAGGTGTCTTAGTGTATAAGCTAAGAGCAGCACCCCCACATATCCAAGGTCCTCGTTCTATGTCTAACTCGAGTAAGCCTATGATATGCTGATTGGGATACTTCCTGTCAGTAAGCCCGTTAATGCGTAGCATTTTTAATTTGCAAATTGACTAAAACGTTCGCGAATGAATTTAAAAGTTTTACGTTCAGTGTCGAACACAAACTCTTCCTCGCCCTCGTCTGTATGTACTGCAACCACAAAGCCATTTTTAACACGGCGAATTTCGATTGATTCTAACATATTTTTCCTATTGTGAAGTTAAGTTAAATTATAGCAAGGAGCGGCTGATTAATCAAGCGCAACGTCTTTCATTGGACGTTTACCTGTCCAATGATCTTTGGTAATACATAGCCCTCGGTGCTTAACACCCATTGCCCCCGGATCTAAATCTAAATTCGGCACACTTCGTTGCACTGCAACGCAATCTGCTTTAGACTTAAATTCGTAGTCGACGACTTGTTTGTCAATGAAGTCCCCGCCCGGGGTATACATTGCAATTAGTAAGAGCCAAGTATTCATATTAAACGTCCATAGCGCACTGATGTTGTTCTTCGTCCGAGCAGTGACACAAGGTGTCAAAGTCGTTAAACAATTCCATACGATAAGGGCAAGGATGCCCTTCGTCCTCTACCTCAAGGGTATAAGCATCTACAATACGGATAACCTTTACAGGCTTGTATTCTTCAAACAATGCAGAAATATCGAACTGGAATCGTTCACGCATCTTGGCTAAAGTCTCAGCAGGCACATTATGCACACTTCCGAAATCGTTCTGTGCAACAATCACTTGAGGCACAATACCGAACTCTTGAGCCATAGCAAAATACGGACGCAATTCTTTAGCAGTAGTAAAGGTGTTGGTTACCACAACGCTCTTGCCGTCACGAAGTGCGCTACGAGTACGCTCTTGGCACCACTCGTGAGCACGACCTAACTTAGAAGCATCGAACTTGTATTCACCTTCTACAATGAAGTACTGGTCAGCTTCATAGTGACGATCCACTGCAACAGCTAACAGCTTCTGTGCCAAAGTGCTCTTACCAGAGCCGGGCATTCCGCGAATAATAATCAAACGAGACATAATTATTCCTTGTGGTGATGCCCGCGGATTTCACCTTTGAGGGCATCGTTAATAACATCTTCCAAACGTGACACTACTTTACCAGTTGCGTCAAATGCAACATCGCGAATACGATACTGTTCCATTCCAGTCTTGCCACCGTGTACGTGACCGTGCAAGTGTACAGCACCGCGGTGCATTTGGTTCCATTCGTGAATTGGGTAGTGGAACATTACAACAAAAGTACCGTTATAGGTCATTTCGTAGTAAGGATGCACTTCGTCAAAACAAGCACGGAACGCAGGGTCACGCAAGTTCTTATGGTCGTGGTTGCCAGCAATCAAAATCTTGCGACCATTTAAGCCTTGCAAGATTGCAGTTGCTCGCTCAACACGCCCGAACGCAACATCACCTAAAATGTACACAGTGTCTTCTGGTTGTACATCGCGGTTCCATTCAGCTACTAAGATACTGTTCATATGATCAGCATCCTTCATACCGTAACGAGTAACGGGGCAAAACTTAATAATGTTAGTATGGCTGAAATGCAAATCAGCAGTTACAAAATCTGTCATAATATTCTTTCTTCACTTGCTGATTTGCACACGTGCACGTTCCAGCAATGCAGGATCACCTTTAGTCAGCACTTCCAACAGGAGCCTCTTTTCCTCGAGATACACTCGAGCAAACTCTGCATCGTGTTCTACAATACTACGAGTATTGGAGATCAGGTCCGCCAGCTTGATGGTTTGGGCTTGGGCGGGTGCCATTGCAGTGTGCGCTCTGTCGATTGCTTTGCGGGTTGCTCGGTTACCTTGCTCTTTGCGTGAGACGTCGGTAAGCCATCCAACCAACTCTGCGACTTCTTCCCCGAATTCGGCTCGAACAATTTCAATCGTCACTCCCGTATCTTCAACTACATCGTGCATCCAAGCGGCGCACAGCATAGCAGGAGTATGGGGCACAGACTGCACAATACTCACCACCTCAGCAGGGTGCACAATGTACGGTTCGTTAGTATACTTGCGAAGTTGGGCACAGGCAGCGTGAGCAGCCGTAGCAAACAAACGGGCTTTTTCTACTGTATGTGCATCCATTTCCAACTCCTTATTTCTTACTATGTGTATATTATAGCAGATGTTGAATTATTGAGCAAATTATTGAGGTACTACTAAAGTTTGCAATTCGCGAGGCACTGCATACACTAATTCGGGCTCCTTGCTCCAGTCCGTGGGGCGTCCAAAAGATGTAGGAGTAATGTTTAGCTTGCGTAGACTCACGTGATCTATTAAGTAAAACCGATTGCCGTCTGAGCGCACAGTTGCCCACAAAAATAAACTCTTGTGCTTTTCTGCGATAGGGATATATTTTTCCTTACGCTTGAGCAAGTCAATGGTTCGATGCTTGTAAATGGGATAACCGGGCCCCCAATTACGCTCTGACTTGGTCATAACATCGATCATATACTTGATATGGTCGAATTGATCAATTACCAATATGTCGGGCAAGTGCTTTTTATCTGTGCCAGTGTTCAGGTAAGCATCATACTCTGCTTGTTCGTTTGTAATGCAACGAAATCCTTTGGCAGTAAAATGCTTGATTACAGGTTCGAAGCCAATGTCCTCGTAATACTTGCGGCGATCTTCGTCAAACTTATTGTCACGCTCTCCGTGCGGCTTGACAAATTTATCTTCATTTATCGACATTGCGATATCCTTTAATTCGCCAAAACAGTTGCCAGGCACGTGATTGCTTAGTACGATGCAAACTCTTTGTGCCGGTTAAAAATTTGTTGCCGATTAGTTTACCAAAGGGCTTTGCTTTGGGCTGTCCTTGCAGTAAACGTTCGGCAACACGTTCGTAGGTAGTCATTTTTAAGTACATATTAGTTCTTGTACAGGATAGCTTTTTGGGGATAGGTCACGCCGGTGGAACTGTAGAACAGTACACGATTTCCTTCGACTTCGTACTCGACATAAGTATAGTGCTTGTCTACCATCCGAGTGGTCTTTCCGCTACGCTCGGAAACACTGTAACCTTCTGCAACAAATCCAATGAACTTGCCTTCTACTTTAGTGTTAGCATACTCTTTATAGGTGCCAGTATTCCAGCTAATTGCCGCGGCGATGCCCACAGGGATAGCAAGGAGAACGAACACCTTGTACATATTCCATTCGTCGTCGTTGTTAATCAGCAACAGGACAAAGAATAAAATAGCAAAGATTAGTACAATGTAAAAACCGGTGTGGTTGTTGATAGTATCAACTGGAGCCAACGGTGCAAAAGTGTACATATCTTTTCCTGTATTGTTTAACGCAATACAAGTATTATAGCACCAAACGAATTTAGGATCAAATTCGGTGCATATATTCTTTCTTAATACTATCGTATACTTGTAATACTATAGTTACATCAATGTGCATACGCCTTGCAATCTCATCTGGACTACAGCCTCGCTGAACAAACTCTTTAATTTCCAGATAGACGCTGTTCATTCTTCCCATTTAGGGCTCCTTGTAGATCTACTCCTTTAGCCACTCTAAAAGTTTTTTAGGATCTACTACACTAATAACGTCTTGAGGCGGTAGTTCGTTGACTTCATATGTAACAATTTCCCAGTCATCGAAGCTAGCGTGACTCGAAATTCGTTTCATTGCTTCACGAACCATAGTTAAATGGCTACGCAGTTTACCTAATGTATCCCAAGTCTTACCCGTTTTAGACCAAGACGAGCTATTGTAGCTATATACTACATCAGTGCTGCCTTTACTGTACAGCCCAGTCTTCTTGTTTCTAATTTTATAGAACTGTTGAGTCATACTGGTGTTTTCTTTCTTGGATACGGCTGTGCTTGTAGCTTAACCATAAAGAACTCCTCCATATCTACATTGTAGCCGCACGTGTCGTATAGATCTGCAAACCTATTTTTAACAAACTTGACTGTACCGTTTTGTTCTTGCCAAATCCTATCACTTGACTGTGTGAGTTTGAAGCCACCTGCACTACCGACCATAGAGTCACTGTTGCTTACATTGCATACAGAATAATAGCGATTGGCATAAACCCCAGTGTCGAGCATTATCTGGCACACCTCGTAATAATAGTTAACCATCACTCGCCTTTAATTACATCGAATAACGTTCCATACTCGTACCTTGCCCAATCATCCATATCTACATACGTATTAATTTTACGGCGATACACGGTTTCGAGCCAGACTCGTTCGCCGTGTATCTTCACTGGGCGCCAGGCAAACCAAGGCTTCCAAGGTAATACTTCTACCTTTCGATAGACATTGCCTATAGGAGCTTTGTTGTAGTTCATTCTTCCCGGATCAAGGATTTCCTTAGGCCGCCTCCATATAGTTGCGTACCCAAGCTAGGCGAGCTTGCTCGTCCATAGCAGTGTATTCAACAATGTTAGCACGAATAGCATCCACTAGTGGATAATATTCTTCGTCAAGGTTACGCTTGATGTCGTTGTTTAAGTCTACTAGCTTGTCTGTACGTGGATTGCGAGCGACCCACTTAGAAGTTAAGTAGTATGGGCTCTTGATTTTAGAAGAAACGTTAGTTTCTGTATAAAACACAAAGCCTTCGTGCTTAACTTCCTTAACAGCTACTTGCAGTTCTGCAATAGTCATATGATAGGATTCTGCAAAGAAACACTTTAGGTCATCCTCTGCAAAAGACTTCCAAACCATTTCAGAACCAAAGCCGTGAACTTTAGACTCCCACGAGTTCTCACGCCAACCTAGGAAATACATACCAGGCTTTTCAACCACGATATGAGGATCGTTAGGATGTACGCACTCGAACATTAGAGTATAGCCCACTGCTCCACGCACTGCAAATTGCCAGTCAATCCAGGACTGATGTGTTAGCATCATTTCCTTTGCCATAGCAACATACGGGCTGTCGGTAGAACCAGTAGTAGACACAAGGATGTCTCCGTTGTACCAGGTCATAGCAACCATAAAGCCGTTGACTTTACGATATGCAGTTACTTTGGTTTCGTCTGCTAGTACAGGTGCTTGCTTTTCGATGCCGTAGTTGTATACCTTAGTGAAAGGGCGAGACACTACATTGAAGTCTTTATCGACAATAGTGCCGCGGCATTCTTCCAAATACTCGTTCCACAGGTTGTCGAAAAACACTTTCTTCTTGTACTTCAACACAAAGATACCCTCGCCTGCCGGGCGCATTGACACTAGCTTAGGGTTGTCTTCTACAAACTTCTTCAATTCGTCTTTGTTCATTCTTCAACTCCGAAAAATTCTTGAATACTGTTAGCGGCACTGGTCATCGCACGATCCCATTCATCGCCGCTGTTATTATTAAGGTTGTCAACTTGGTTAACACATTCCTTGACAATAAGCTCAGCGAACTTTTCTACATTACCTTCGCCATAGCCCATTCCATCGATACTGCATCCAGCCTGTAGAGCGAGTAGTTTAATTCGTTCGTTCATTTTATTCACCTAGAATCAATTTACCGTCAATGTCTTCGTCGTTAGTCCAAACCACACGCTTCAGGCCGAAACTTGCGATAGCACGTGCACAGCCCTGGCAAGGTTTAGCAAGACCGTATACAGGATTACCTTCTCGATCTTGTTTAACACGAGTCACATACAAGGTCGCATTAGCAAGACGCTTAGGGTCAATCTTTTTAACAGCCTTTGCAATCGCATCAATTTCTGCGTGGATGTGAATTGCCTGGTAGTGCTTGGCAAACTTTGCTTGCAAAGGATGAGTTTTAACTTGATTAGTACCAATCGAAATCAGCTCATTCTTGATCACAATGCCAGCCGCAATGCGAGCACGGAATACAGGTGCAACATCTTCTGCAACACGTGCCAGCAGTTCCGTAAACTTCAAATCCTTACGCGACATTGTGTTCCTTGTTAACGCAATACAAGTATTATAGCACTTTTGGATTTATTGAGCAAATTACTTGTAAAGTGCCGCCATCATAAGTAGCATTTCCAGCTCTTGTATATTACTGTTAATTTTAGTTAACATTTCTTGGTACTGCACAATAGTGGACGTTAACTGTCTTCTACGCCTTGCTTCTATTTCCATATTAGCAAGAATCTTAACGTCATTATGTATATTTTGCAACACTTTTGACAGCCTAGGATCTTGTGTAGCACTGCGCCCTATCTTGCGTAACTGTGTGCTAACGTCTGACCAATCTAAGCTAGAATTTATTTGCATTGTGCAATTATACTACAGATCGATTTTTCAGTCAAAAATAAGCCCCGCTACGCAGGGCTTATTTGTACTACTTACGTATTACACATTTTCGATACCGTTCAGTTTCCAGTCTTTACCAAACTTTTCGTAGTGCCAGACTTGGTTAACTTCTGCACCATCGTCTTCAAACTTGTACCAAATGCTGAACTCAGTGTTGTTTGCAAGACGTACTTCGTGACTTACATTGTGTAGACTTAGAGTGCTAGCAGTTAGTCCATTAGTTAGCTCGTCTACAATATCCGGGCCAAGCAGTACCTGTAGCTCTGTAATGTCTGCTTCTGCAAAGGCACGTTGAATGCGCCAGAATTGTTGAGTGGGGTTAAAAGGTTGAGTACTCACACCACGTTCCTTGTTAATAAAATTACGAACCAATTGAAAGCCTTTGTAGAACAGCCAAGCTACACCTAGTAGGATAGCAACAACAAAAACAAATCCAATAATATCAGCGATAAAACTCCACACGGTATATTCCTTTTTAGCTACGGTGGTTACTCCACCTGGGTTAAATTGATTGTCTCCTGCAACAGTGCCGGGACCAGTTGCGACAACTCCGCTAGATGTACTAGGAGTGCCGTTGTTGATAACAGTTGTACCACTGCCGTGATTGTTGTGGCCACCGAAACTGTTAAACAGTGCATTGCCTACAATAGTTCCGCCTACGGCACCCAAGAATGAAGTACCTAGTCCGCCACCAACACTTGGTGTAGGCGGCTGCTGATATCCGTATTGCGGAGCAGGCGCATACTGCGGGCTTGTGCTAGGATTAGAGTACGTTCCTGAAGAACTACTGGAAATACCTGTGCCTTTGCTGGTTGCCACGTCATTGCGAACACCGTTAGTGACTTCGCTTTTACGCACACCAACGCTAGAAGTAGTGCCGCCAATACCGCCTGGCTTGCTTGGTGCAGGAGCAACACTAGGCTTGCTAGGTGCAGAATAAGAGCTAGATTTACTAGGTGCAGAGCGACTAACACTTGAGCTAGATCGACTGCTACTGCCCGACCGGCCAATGCTACCTGCTTCGGCAACAGTAGCAAACATAAATGCACTAGCAGCTACCGCCACCATTAGTTTAGAGATTTTCATAAAAGTTCCTTATACTTCGTTGTAGAACACTAGGGCACGTTCTGCACGATGGTAGTATTCGGCTTCCTCTGCGTCGAGGTCAATGTCACGGTAATAGCGTTCCTTGAGTTCGACTTCTGCGGCAGTGATTAGTTTTTCTAGATCTTCATTGCTAAGTTGATCTAGAGCCTCGGTGATGTTGTAGGTACTCATACCGTCCTTTTTAACTGTTAAGAGCTAAATTATACACGTAATCTAATTTCTTGTCAAATTCTGTTCCGTCTAGTGCTTGCAACAGTTGGCCATTTGGGACCATATTTTCATCATAGCCTTCTAAGCACATAGCAAAGTAACTAGGAGCAGGAGGTGCGTCCTGATTACCTGGTTGCATTGTGTAAATGATAGCATCTACTATTCCATTTTCGGTAAGAACTTGTGCATACGTTCTATCATAGTAAAATGGATATCCTTCTAACATATCTAAGCTATGCAAACAGGCATCAGTAATTTCCCACAGCACACCGTCTACATAAGAGTTCATTAAAGGTTTAACATCTGCGTGAGTTGCAAACCTAAAGTCATAGTCCAGCAGACGTGCATATCCTAAGTTAACAGCAGCAGGACACCTAGATGCCATACTGCTGATGTTAGTATTCATCCCGTAAGCGAAATAGTAGTGCTTTTCCATTACTTGTGCTTAGTAATAACTTCGTCGGCTAAACCAAATGCTACTGCTTCCTCTGCGCTTAGGAAGGTGTCGAACTTCATTTGCTCAAACAATTCTTCGTAAGTCTTGCCGGCAGTGTTATGCTTAACATACAGTTGTGTTAGACGTTCATTGATGCGTTGGCTTTCTTCAAAGCTACGTTTGGCATCCTCGAACTGCAATTCTTGTACGTGCACACTTCCACGAGTACCGGGAGTTCCTGAGCTAACGCGGTGAATCATTGTACGTGCCTCCGGTAGTACACCTCGCTTGCCTTTAGCGCCAGCTTGTGCAAGGAATGAGCCCATACTGCACGCCTGGCCAAGAACTACAGTGCGAACATCTGGCTTAATGTACTGCATTGTATCATAAATTGCAAGACCCGCAGTAACAGCGCCACCTGGGCTATTAATAAACATTGTAATGTCTTGTTCTTTGCTTTCGCTTTCTAGGAATAGAAGCTGTGCAACAATTAGGTTAGCCATTTGATCGTGGACTTCACCTTCAAGTAGAATAATTCGGTCTTTGAGCAGGCGACTGTAGATATCGTAACTACGCTCTCCGCGACCTGTTTGTTCTACTACGATTGGTACTAATGACATTGTGTGTTTCCTTCTTAATTTAAGTTAAAGTATAAGTTAATTTAGTAGCTAAGTCAACTAAATATTTTTATGGCAAGACGCATAACAAGACGATCATTTCAAAACGACACTTGGTTTAACACTAAATGGCGTCCTGCTATGGCCTGGACATATATGGCTATCTGTATTTTAGATTTTGCAGTGTTCCCTATTCTTTGGTCATTATTGCAAGCATACAAATCTGGACAAGTTACAAGCCAATGGCTTCCTATTACATTGCAAGGAGCGGGCCTGTTTCATATGTCAATGGGTGCAATATTAGGTATCAGTGCTTGGACTCGAGGCAAAGAAAAAGAGATGATGTTAGGGCAAACAATGAATCCTACTCAGCCTTATGTTCCTCAACCGCAGCCTTTAACACCGCAACCATTTAAACCTCAGGCACCTGTAACAGTTGCAGGGTCCGCTCCCGAAGAATCGCCAATCAGGTAAGTGTCTTCTTCGTAGCCTAACATATCTGCAAGATCTTTGCTTAGTGTTTTATACCATCCATTCTTCGCGTAAGTTTTACCTGCATTACCACTGATTTCGCAAATTGTTTTACTTACTTCGGCTGCAAGGTCTAACTTACTGTCTATCACATCATTCGGTATGCCGTAGTAATAAAATCTAATAGACCCTGCTCGTTCTGATATAGTGTGAACTTTAATCTGATCTACTGGATTATCAGTATAGCGATTGCAAAAATCAATGTACTTTTGTATAGAGTACAATGTAGCATTAATCAAATCTAGCCAGCCAGACCCGCATTGTATTGCTACAGTTTTTCTTGTATAAACATCCAGAGAATCAATAATCAAGAGTAATTTAGGATACTTAGATACTAGTTGTTCGATTTGTTCCTGCGTAATTCGCTCGCTCATATCAACTCCAAGTCCGGTGTCGCTCTGCAATCCACTCTAGACCGTTATAGTTATGTATCTCCCAATCCACATCGTCTGGAATTTCTACTACCTTAAGCACACTTGACCAACCACCTGCTTCGTCTTGTAGTTCCTCTACTACCTCTACTAACAAAGGATCATCTCGACCTGTAGGTTCTGTTCCGCCTTTAGCAATATAAAGTGCCACGGCACGTTCGCTTAGTTCGAACATACCGGGGCAAGCGTTGATTACAATCTTAGTCATTAAAATTTAGAGTTGTAAGATACAAACAACATCGGTTGTAGCTTAGTACCTGCATTGTCGGACTGTACAGTAAAGTTAGTCTTAATCTGGCTCATTGCAGTAAGATTGCGACTGTATGACACGCTAGTTGCGTACTGACGATAAGAGCTAGCAAGGCTAACTTTCTCGGTAGTTACTACCGGAGTAGCATCGGCACCGGAGTCAGTTACGTTAGCATATGAGTAGCCAGTTACGCCCGTTACAGTAGCAGTACCCTTAGTAATACGAGGCATCTCAGTTACTTGAAATGACACTGCATCCTTGTCATCAATAAAGCCTGCCTTGCTAAAACCTAGTGTCCAGCTTTGAGTTTTGATTGTGTCAAAACCGGTAATCATACTATCAGTAGCCGCCTTTGCATTAGTTGTACCCATTGCAAGGCTACTGAACATAGTGTAAGAGCTATTGTCAACCGGCTTAGCAAGATGCACTGCGGTCCAGTTAGTTTGACTGTCGCCTAGTGCAAGGGCGCCAGCACCGCGACTGCCAAGAATAGCACCTGACTCACGTGCAGTACCGGACTCTAGGCCTACGTACATATTACCGTATTCTTTACCTAGGTTGTGACCAAAACGTGCGCCTGACATATTAGTGCTAGTGTACATTGCACCAATTACACCGGTGTAACCAAAATCGACATAGTTGAGTTTAGTTGCGCTTAGGCCCGAGTATGCACTAACAGGCATATAGTTCATCATAGTGGGCATCATACCGTTAGTCATATTAACAGTAAAGTTACGACCCATACTATCAACAACTTGTGCGTTTTGCATCACTGCACTGCCGCTAAAACTTTGCTTGGTCAGTACACTACCAGTCATACCAGTTGAGCTAAGTTGCACAGGGCCGGCCGCGATTGCAGTGGTACTAGTGCTGGTAATTTTAGCAAGAGTCAGTGCACCAATTGGCTTAGTAGCGGCATCCAGGTTCATCAAGCCGTTACCGTATACAGCATCCACACCAGGTGCGCCCAAGTCAGTTGCAGTCTTGAGCAATACTTGCACAATCTGCTCCGGCTTTAGAGTGGGCCAGGCCTGCTTGATAACAGCAACACCACCGCTAACAAAGGCAGCACTTGCACTGGTACCGATATCTTGTGCAATCATTGTCTTGGTTGCATTAGTAGAGCTAGTGTAGTTAGCGTTAGCACCCCACACGAGGCTACCGCCCGGTGCAACAAGGAAGTAATCTTGGATCTTTACAGTATCCTTACATACGCCGCCTACAAAGTTTTGGCAAATATCGCCTGCTCGGTTAGAGAAGCTAGCAATAACATTGTTCTTGTCTACTGCACCAACAATAACAGCACGACCTCCGAGCAATAGATTGCCTTTAGTGTCAACCATCTTGGCCATATTAGCAGGGCTAGTAGGCACAGGATTGCCATCGTTACCGGCAGCCATAACAACAATAGAGCCTTTGCTCACTGCATATTGCAAGCTGGGCATCAGTTGCGTGTCTGCATAAGGATCCTTGACGCCAGTTTTGCGAACATACGTGTCGTTACCGATATTCGTATAGTAAGATGCAAACTGTGCCTTAGTTTCGCGTGTACCTAGGCTAAGGTTAATAACGTCAGCACGATTGTCAGCGTTCCAGACAATGCCTTTAGCAATATCGCTAAAGAACAGCAAGCCATATGAACCACCTGCGTAGGCCATAACGCTAGCATCGTATGCTACACCCTGTACACCGACTCCGTTCTTTGCACCTGCTGCCATACTAATCATAGCAGTACCGTGACCGCGATTAACGTCAGTGATTGTTAGGCCTGAATACCCTTTGCTAAGGATAACGTTCTTAAGGTCTGGATGCTTCAGGTCTGCACCAGTGTCAACAAAACCAATCCGAATGCCAGCGCCAGTAAATCCGCGGCTGTAAGCACTGTAGGCACCAATTTGCGTCAGTGCTTCTTTGTTAGCAAGTGCTTCTGTAGGCACCGTTTGGGCATATGCAACGTTAGCCAGAAACACTGCGGCAGCAACGGAATTTAGTGTAAATTTACGATAGAGCAATTCGGACTCCTTTAACTAAGATAAGTAAGTATAGCAAAGAATGAATTATTTGTCAAATTCCGGAATTATGAAAAATTACAACTTTTTACTACACACAGAGCTAGACTCTTTTATGCAATCTATAAGAAAAATATGGGAAGTATACGGCAAGCCTTCTTATGTCGACCAAATTAAAGTGTCAGGGGAATCTAAACACAAGCTAGTTAACTTAGATCCAGTTCACGTAGAATCTACTGATTTAGGTAAATGGTTACTAGCTAATATAGGAGAAATAGAAAATTGTAAGTTTTTCATATGTGCGCCTAACTCCTGGGGAGAAGTACATATAGACGGTGGAATTCCTCCCAGGAATTGTGCTATTAACATTCCGATTTATAATTGCGAACAAGGGTTAATGAACTGGTTTAGTAATGAGCCGGACGACCATAAATTTATTAGTAATGAAAATACCAAGGTTCACTCTACTAACAAAAACAGAGATATCGACTTTTGGGTACCTGCCGAACAAATGGTGTTAACAAGTCCTGCATTAGTTAGGACAAATATCTGGCATAATATTGATAACAGAGATAACAATAAACACAGGGTTGTCTTTAGTTTTAGATTCCAAGACAATCCTGAATTTGATGCCGTAAAAGAAAAATTATCCAGATTTCTTTTTAATAAGTTCTAATAAAAATTCAGCAGTGTCTGAAATAGTACCTAGACCTTCTACTTTACCCTCGGGCATATCAAAATTGTAAAGTTCTTGGACTTCTACTAGAACCTCCATTAAGTCTAGGCTGTCAAAATCTAAATCGTCTACCAAATGACTGTCTACTGTAACAGTTCCGTCATAGCGTAGGACTTCTTTGATTACTTGAATAATTGAGTTTTCTAATTCTTGTTTAGTTGGCAATGACATTATTTTTCCTTTTATGATATAAGTCTAATAAGTAAGATGGTTTAGTTAATAGCAGTGTAATGAATATTTGTACTCCTGTCAAGTCAAATTGCCACCACTTTTCTCCGAAGTACCACTTCCAGGGCTTCAGGTGATGATTTAAATGCCAGCCTTCGCCACCGTTAATTAATGCAAGTATTGGAACATTCCTACTTGCGTCCTTTGTGCTTTTTTCTTTTGTAGGGAATAAGAACCAAGGCGTATTGTGTGCAAGTGCATTAACTGCAAATGCTTGCATTTGTGCTAAAAATGTAGCTGCTAGCCATACTGCAACGAATACTGGATTAATTAAAAATAGGATCACAGCAAACACTATATTAATTACCCAATAGAAATCAAACATTGCACGTTGCCATTTATCTTTGTATAAATCTAAGGAATACCTTAAGTCGGGAGGATATGTATAACTTAAGAATTGTACCCATAATCTACTTTTATGCAAGGGACTGTGCGGATCTCCTTCTTGGTCACTCATATGATGGTGTTGCCTATGTACAGCGACCCAAGCTAATACAGGACCGTGTAGGGATAGTGTAGATACTAATAAAATTAGTCGTTTAAGCCAAGTAGGACAAGGCCAGGAATTGTGTGCAAACAAACGATGGTTACCTGCAATAATGGCAAAACCAAATATGTACATTACCCTGATGCTGTCTATTAGTAATGTAATATCTGCAAAAATAAAATAAAACAGTATCAAGCCACCGACTAGCTCTAATGTGAGTAATGCTTTCGGGTCAATTATGTGACGTTTGTATCTAAGTATTTTTAAGAGTTTTCTCATATAACGGTATTTAATTAGTAGCCCAGAATACTTAAATATAGTATAACAGGAGGCTTCTATGTCTTACAATCACAATTTTTCAGATGCAAACTTAAACAACCTGCACGCCAGTATGCAGTACGGATCAGAGGGAAAACCTCTAATTAGAACCATAGGTGATCCCGGTTCAAGTTCGGGTATGCCGTGGCTAATAGCAGTGGGTTTAGGTTTAGTTCCCGGTGTCACTAGTGTACACCGTAGTGCACACAATCCAGATATGGCACAAAGCGTAGAGGAAAGCATATGGGTAGAAGGCGGAGTATATCCGTGGTCCAGTTTAAATGGCGGGAACGTACTATATGTTGTATCTACAAGTACATCAGATACCGGGCAAACTGTATACATAGAGGGACTTGATGCTAATTTTAACCCAATTAGCGAGTCTGTAGTTACATCCGGTACTACCGCAGTTGCTACTACTAAACTGTTCTCTAGAATTCATACTGCTACCATTGTTGCAGGCGCAAGCAATGCAGGTGAAGTTACATTTAGATTAACATCAGGTACTGGTACAGTAGTAGCACACATTCGAGCAGGGTTCGCAATAACCAAGTTAAGTCAATACACTGTACCTGCAGGAAAAACTGCTTATATACTAGTAGGTGATGCAACTAGCTTCAGGGGTGGTTCTGGCAACATCGGTGCAGTGGTTAAAATGATGGTTAGACCTTACGGCGGAGTATTTTTTGTAGGACACATTTCCGAGGTAGTTAACGGATTTTATCGTTACGATTTTCCGGTTCCATTAAGAGTTCCAGAAAAGTGCGATATAGATATTAGAGGTATAGCAGACGGTAACGGTACGCAAATGAGCTGTAATTACGATTTAATTTTAGTAGACAATTCGTAATCTTTAAGATACAACTCACGTGCCCTCTTATATGGAGTTTTTATATAAGGGGGCATTCTTTTGACTTTGATACCTAGCTGCTCTTTTATTTTATACGGGTGCAGTTCTCCGTGCATTAACAAGTCTTCGTAATAAATTTCTGTATGTGTAGAGTGCGAAAACTCTTTGTACAGTAAACTAACACATCGTATTCTACTGTAGAACTCGTCTACATTTTCATCAGAGGGTGTTACTCTAGGAATAACTTCTATCAACCTATTTTTAAATTCTTCAGTTAAGTGTTGATTGAAATTCTCAGCAATTAAAAAACTAATAAGTTGATTAGTTTTATCTTTCCTACGTAGCCATATTACTTTAGAATCTTCTAACAGCCATCGGTAGTATTCTATAGGTTGTGTTATGTCTGTAACTAAATGCACATCTGCATATTCATCTTGTAGGCATTGTAATACGTAGCTTGCACCTGCCCTGGGTTCAGCTACTAACACTACTCTCATATAATTACCAGATATGCAATTAGCAAATAAGTAACTTGATGTGCCATTTGATCTAATCCCAAATGATTCCAGAACGCAGGGGTAGTAATGTCACGGTTACCATAATTCATTTTACACCAGTCAATATGATAGTGTGCAATAAAGTCTAGTAAGCTAAGGCTAATAATAAAAGGCAAGTAAGAGTATACTTGAGCACCAAAAAATGTAATCCAAACAGCAAACATAAAAAAGGTGCCCACGCCTTGTTTTAAGCTGTGTTTAACCCCTAGCCAGTCAAGATAAATGCCTTTGTGTTTTACTTCTTCATCATCTTGGTCTACAAAATCAATGTACCAGTGTTTGATTTGTAATAGTACTAGTAGGAGTAGGACGGCTTCCATTTGTGCCTCGTTGTTTAATAAAAAGTGCTGGTGCCGCCGCCAGCATCCCTTTTTCGTATGGATCGGTTATATTGAACGCCTGCCTTTGTTTAACTTCGCTTTAGGTCCCGAAGTTCCCATCCCGGGGAATTAGAAAGCGTGGCGAATGCCAAAGCCTACTTGTGCAACGTCTTGAGCAGAACCTGCCTTGTTAACGTTACGGTAGTAAGCGTCTACGCTAGTGCGCTTGCTTAGAGCGTAACCTGCGCCCAGGCTGTATGCCTTGACGTCGGTGTTAGTTTCGCCGTAGCTTGCTTTTAGTGTTACAGGAGTACCTGCTAGCGGTTGAGTTACACCAACTAGAGTACCGTGTGACTTAACACCTGCATCTACGTTAGAGCTATAACTAACTGCTACTTGTGTAGCTACTGGACCTAGTGTGGTTGCAGCTGATACTACATCAGACTTTGTACCTGCAACAGTGTTCTCGAATCGGCTTGCACCAACCTTAACACCTGCAACAGTAGTAGATGCAGCTACGCTGTATGGGTTTGCACCGTTCTCTGTACCACGGTCAAAACTTAGGCCTACACCTGCAATAGGGGCAACGTTAACAAACATTGCGCTACCTAGACGAGTACCACGGAAGTTGTGAACATCGCCTGCAACAGAACCAAACAATCCGCCGAATGGGTCAGCTGATGCTAGTGTGTTGTATGTGCTGTGTGTAGCACGGCCTAGGTCAACACTGCCGAACTTGTTTGCAAGACCGACTGTACTTTGACGATCACCTAGTGATGTAGTACCACCTGTTGGATCATTCGAAAGAATAGAAGTCTCGATAACAGCACGTGCAGATAGTCCGCCGCCAAGCTGCTCAGTTGCCTTAAAACCAATACGGCTAGCATTGCTGGTTAGACCAGATACGCTATCGCCACCAGTTTTAGTGTTAGCTAGCACTTGATCAACAGTACCGTAGACTGATACTTGAGCGTGTGCAGCCGCCGCAGAAGCAACAATAGTTGCAGCAACAAATAGTTTTTTCATTATGATTTCTCCTTTGAAACTATGTAGACTAGTATATAGTGAACAGTCACTAAATGTCAACTGTATCGCAGTTACCTAGTACTCCAAAATTCTATTGTAGACATTTTGTTTTTCATAGTTTTTTTATTGTAAGGGAGATTAGGAAAGAAGTCAACTCCAATTAGCTGTTCAATCACATTAATAGTTGTAATATATTTTGGCAAGTCGATTACGGATATGTCTGAGTTAGGAACAAGAAACGCTATTGCAGAATTTGATTTTGGATCGTAAACAATTTTAAAAATATAGGACGGAACTGCAACACCTGCACCAATCGAAGTCACCGGAGACATATAAAGTGGTCCGGTAATGACATATAAAGAACCTTTTACTTGTGCCCATTCTCTTACAGTTATTTCTAACTGACGCCACGCACCTCTGTTAAGTGCAGGGCTTTGCGGAACCATATTACTCAAATAGAAGCTGTCGCTCATTGATTCGTAGCTCCACATTAGGTCCCCTGCAGGAGTCATATGTCCTCTATCGAATTGTCCGTGTACTGACTTATAGTCGTTTAGTGTTGCCCTATACTGTACAGGTATCTCTTTATCCTCTTTAAAGGAGTCTTTTCGTTTTACTGCCGCTTGTAGTGTTGCAGGTGTAATGTATGTTACAGAGTAAACAGGATTTTTGTAATAGTACGAGTAACCTATTGCATAACCTGTTTTGCACAATTCCTGTGATATTTGTTTGCCTATAGGAGCCCCTGCGGGAACATATTGCGGGCATACAAAATCTATAGGTCCCGATATACAATTACTGCTTATCAGTAATAGAATTGTTAAAATAATTTTTTGCTTGTTCATAGTCATTAAATTTAGTGTGCCAACTTGCTAGCACACGAATTGCACTGCCTCTATTTTTAATGCTATGTGGTTCTTTGGTATTAAAAATAATAGGTTCTACGGTTTCTAATTCAAATGGAATGTCCAGTGGTTTGTATTCAGGCTTCGCCCAGAGAGATATGCCATTTTTATATGCAGACGTTTTGCCTTCGTTATTAATAGCCCAGGGATCGTACCACTCTGTGTCTTCCGGCATCACATACCAAGATGTGTAAGTTTTTAAAGGATTTAATATAGGAATATTGCAAACAACTGCCCTAAAAGAATGACCTTGATACCCGTCTGTATGAATCCCGATAGTAGTTCCTGGATATATTACAAAGTAATCTATATAATCGCCTAGCCAAGGATTTGCTGACCTTAATTCATCTAACTCAGATCCTACTGTATATCTGTATACTGGCATTACATTTTTTGGGACAGAGTTGTGGTATATATCTACTAGCTTAGAGTAATCGCCGATATCAACTGGGAAGGCATATTTTGTATTATACATTTAGTAAGTACCTCTTTGCCTCAGTAAATGAATCAAACTTCAAATGCCAACTAGCTATAATCCTCTTGCTTGTTGTTTTATTCTTTACATCGTGTGGTAATTTTGTTTCTATTATAACCGGTTCAGTTGTTACCATTGAGAATACAGGAACTAATTTTTCCTTAATGCTACTTGCTTTTAAAAATTTTCCTGTACTGGAATAAACTCCAGATTTCGATTCTGCCGCCTTATATGGATCGCTTTGTATCCATTCTGCAGATTCGGGTAACTCGTACCAATTAGTTAGTGATTTTTCTGTATTCAATATAGGTAAGTTCATAACTACCTTCCTATCTTGTACAGTATTATCAATATGAATAGGATATCCTATTCCGGGATATGTTATGAAAAAATCTAGCCAGTCGCCTAACCATTGATATTTGTTTTGTAACTGTTGCAAATAATCGTGTTCTGATACTTTTAATCTTAGAGTGGCAAGGTTAGCTTTATCTTTATTGTCTTCGTATAGTTTTAGTAATTCTTCTCGAGACCATTCTACTTGAACTGGAAACGCATACTTGTGATTATATTCTTGCATATAAATATTTATATGCTCATCGAACTACATTCTCATCCTACATTTCCTACACTGGATCCTAATTCGCCTGACTGTAAATGGTTTAATTGGGGTATGGGTGCAATACAAGGTAAAAGTAATGGAAAATTATTCGGAAATTCTTTAGATGCTTTTTTAAATTCTTTACCGAACCCCTTAAAAGAAATTAGTTATGACCCTAGCTTTAGTAAGTATTTGCCGCCACCTAATTTACATTACGGAGTAAGCCCTTGGTATCAGTCGATGATGTTTCAACTAAGATCCGAAAAAGGCACATACGAATTACCTGATGGTTTTCAAATAGAAATGAAAAAAGGTCGATATTATATTATCGACCTTAATGTTAGATATAGATTTTACAGCGATATACCTGTCGAATATCTAGGAGTAAAATTTAAAACTCCATTCGACAAAGTATATGCTATATGCAAAGAATTAGGTTATTGCAATTAATTCTTGCGTAACTTTTGCAAGTATTCTGCGCCAACGTGACCTTCTGCAATCTCTTGTAGTGCAGTAGTACCATAATTCTTGCTGATTGTATTAGTATGAGGACGATGTCCAGCAGCTAATTCTTTTGCACGAATAGATGCTACTAATACTAAATCAAATCGGTTACCTACTTGGGCAACACAGGCTTCGTTAGACAATCGATTGTCTAGTGCAGTTTCAATACTCATTGCTTGTCCTTCTTGTGACGGTTCTTGCTAAAGGCTTGTTCGGCTTCGAGAATCTTAACGAATCCTCGAATGTATGCACCACGTTCGTGTGCGTTAGTAAAGTTAGCTGCCATTCGCTTGACAGATTTAGGTAGTTTAATTGCTCGTGGATCGTATGCCATTTTGTTTTCCTTTAAAAATCAGATTCGTATTCTTCGTCGTATGTTTCACTAAGCTCTATTACATCGCTTAGATTCTTGGCCGCTCGCTTTAGATAGCTTTTGCCGCCATCTACTGCAATAGCCCCACACTTGCACCATTTAAAATCGTGCCTATGTACAGACTCAATAATGTCGCCACACTGTCGGCACTGTGCCTTATTTGTAACAACAACTTCTCGGGTTCGAATAGTCTTAGTCATATGCTATTATAGCAGTTACTTATAGTGTAGTCAAGAAAAAAGGCAATGTCCTTTCGGAGCATTGCCTAGGAGGTTATGTTAAACCGCGTAGCGGTCTTTCATAATTGTTTCTAGCATTACTGCCTCTGGGGTCAGAGTCTTAGCACCGAGGATGCTAGTCATAATGCTAGGACTGAAACCACTAACAAGAGCAGTACCTTGCTTGTCGAAACTCACAGGCTTTGTGCCATTGTCGTTTAGGTTCCAGAACACAACGTTCGGAACAGTGTAACCTGCAGATTCGTACTTGCGTACAATCATTTGGTATGCACTGTCGTCGTGCGCGACGCACTGGTTGAAGTTCATATCACTAAGGATAAGAACAGTCTGTGGTAGTTCAGCCTGTGGCAGTTTGTGAGCTGTAGCAACTTCTAGAATACGATCGAAAACCGCATTTAAGTCAGTGCTCATACCCCATTCACTGCGGCTAAGCTGGTCTAGCTTTTGTGCTAGATTACCCTTAAGGACTTGAATCTTAGGCTTGCTACTGAAAGTAACGAAAGCATCCTTGAAAGGACCTTTGTTCTTATCAGCAAGGTACAGGCCTAGACTTAGACTTACGTCCATACAAGTCAGGTTAGGGTTACCACCTGCAGGGCAGCTCATAGAGCCGCTTACGTCTACAACTGGTAGGATACTTGCGTCACCTACGTAGTTCGGTAGAGCGCCCCACTGTGCGTTAGCAACTTTTGCATCGCCACCAAAACGTAGAGTCTTGATAACGTCATATGGGTATACTGCGCTAGCGTTAATCTTAGCAGTACCGGCAGTTAGCGCGGCCTTATAAGCGTTGAACGCATCAGCAGCATTCTTACCGAATGCCTTGTTGTAACGGCTCATTGCTAGGCTAGGAACGTGTTCGAAAACAATATTATCCCAATCCTTTGCACACATTTGAGTCTCGACAACCTTGGTTAGATTGACAAGAGTCTTACGGTATTGCTTAGGAGTTAGGCCCAGGAATGCACGTAGTTGTTCTGCAACTACACCCTTACGAGGCATCCACTTTGCACACAGACCGTTGCCAGCATCTAGGCCAGCTTTGATTTGTGTGAAGGCTGCTTTTTGCAGAGCAGCATCGGTAAACACTAGGAGGTCATCCCAGCGACCGAGTTCTGCGACACGAGGAATTACTCGCATTGCAGCATCTGCGTGACGCTTTTCTAAGTGTCGAAGGACACTGCGGAAAATCTCACGTTCGCCTGCACCTTGTCGTGCATCACGTGCCCATAGGGCGATGCGTAGTGCTACATCGGCGTCTTGCTGGTAAGCAGACTCGAAGTTAGCAGTAATATCTTTACCACGGCTTGCACCGATAGAGAAGAATAAATCTACTGCTTTGTTTAGGGTAGAGGCTTGCGCCTTCATACCATTAGCACCACGTGCTACTTCTACTGTTGCCTCTGCGGCTTGTACAAAAGTTGTCATTGTGTATCTCTCTTTCTGAATCGTAGACGTTATGTCCGGTTAATTAAAGTTAGTTGCTGTATCGATTCTAACTGGATGATCGGAACGGTAGTTTAGTATTCTGCTTGACCCCATCCCCTGTATATCGGTTCAGTTCCTCAAGCATAGCGACGATTCACGTTGCCTAGTTTGTGTTGTGTCTGTACAAACATCATATATGTCTTTCCATAAGTCATCAGTTCCTTTAGCGTCTAGTTGCCTAGAACAGTGCAAGCACTGTACCTTCCGAGTCACCGTCTACTGCATTAGCCGGTTCTTTAGTAGTTAATTGTTGCTGAACTCATCCAAATACTTGTTTAAGTAAGTATCTATTATATGCGATGTTGAATTATTTGTCAACATCTTTTTGAAGCAGTCGGGCAGGTTTCGAACCTTCTTTTCATCCGGGAAGGATGCGTTTTACCACGTTAAACTACGACTGCACAATAGCTCGATTGACTTTAGGAAATCCTAAAACTAATTCTGCTGTATCGTTTTGACTTAGTATAACAGGTTTAAAAACATTTAGCAAGTCGAAATACGGACCATCTAATGTTTTTAATGCTTTGAATCTTGCTGTTCTGTCGGCATCTATGTCTGTGCCGTTTATTTTAATTTGATAAAAGTTAGGTTTTCTGTTCCTAGCATCCTCAAATCTGTATGATATTCTTTTAATAGTCAGAACATCATTACTATTGTTTTTTATTATTATTCTATTCGGTAATCCCCAGCTGGTTACTGCACTGTAAAATACGCTAGTACTTCCTTCTGCAATAACCAATTGGTCTTTAAATTTTACTTGTCTAATAGAAGCGTTAATGTTAATCGCGTCTAGTGTTAATACTACTTCAACTATTGCCGACATTTTTAATCTCACTATACAAACTAGGTTGATTGGTTATCTTTTTACGAAAGTAATTAGCAATAGCAATATACGATTCTTTTCCTAGCGCATAGTGTGGACTAGAATAGTCGTAAGGAACTTTTTTATCAAATCTGTTTATATCTAAATCGAATAGTCTAATACCTTTTGATTTGCACACTGCATCTACTAAGTGGACATTTTTAAATAGATTGTAGTTGTCAGATTTCCAATCAATAAAGTCCCAGTAGTTTTCGTAAGGGACATCTAATATATTGTGATTAGTAACAATGCCAGTATATTCTTTGCTAACAAATTCACGCCCGCCATAATGAGGCCATAGTATACAAACAGAATCTATAGAAGTTAAAACACTTGATACTTTTACTAATAGTCTAGAAACAGTATCAGGACAACTACCTATCACACCTAAATTCAATACAGTATATTCTGATAGTTGATTAGATAATAATGTAGGCCAAGCACTGCGGTTATCGACGTGTAAGCCGAATGTATCTGAACAGCCTAAGCATAAAATAAGTTTTTTTGAATTTAGTTCTTCTACGTGAAAATCAAAATCACTCCTATAGCATAAGTTATTAAACTTAAACTCTAAGTCAGGGTAAAATAAATTTATGTGTTGAGTAGATGAAGCGTGATCTGCATACTCGCCTGCTCGAGACGAAGGTATAAGAGTATATGGATTCGGAATCTCAGGCTTAAAGTAACGATCTTTAAATTTGTCTTTGCCTAAGTAATATTCTATCTGTTCTGACTGGGATAATATACGCATAGTTACCTCGGTAATCCCCTAGCCTTTCTTCCGGATCCTTTATTTTTTGCAACAAACGTATCAGTTTGGCTGTGGCAATTAGGACATAATAATCTTAAATTATCAGGGTAATTATTGCTTGCGTTACCGTCTATATGGTCTAACTGAAGAGACAGCGGTAAGTCATTATGAAATCCCACATTTTCACATAAAGCGCACTTATACCCATATAATTCTTTAATAATCCTGTGCAGTGTGCGACGATTACTAACTTCACCTAAATAATATTTAGGGAGCGTAATAGTCTTAAATTGGAAGTCTTGTTGACAAGTGTTGTTGCAGAATTTATTTGCTTGATTTCTTTTAATAAGATTTTCTTTACTGCAATGCAAACAATTAAACGTATTCATATTATTTGTAGTCCTCTATTGTATTTATACAATGGTCTACAAAATATGGATATTTGGTGGAGGTACCCGGGGTCGAACCGAGGACTCAAGCGTGCAAGGCTAGCGTGTTCCCAACTATACCATACCCCCACAATTTTGTCGTATATTGTATTTATACTCGATTGCTTACAACCTGCATAAAACAATATAAAAATGGTCCGGGTGGTGGGATTCGAACTCACGACCCTCTGCTCCCAAAGCAGATGCGCTAACCAGACTGCGCTACACCCGGATGAAATATTTACAACAGGATCAACTTTTTATGGCTGTTGCTCTACCGACTGAGCTACCTAGTGCTGCATTTTATGCTTGACACTAGGGCAGGACTCGAACCTGCGACCAACTGCTTGGATTAAGTAATATGCTGAACTGATCCTAAATTTGGTTGCAGAGGGTGGACTCGAACCACCGACCTCAAGGTTATGAGCCTTGCCAGATACCAACTTCTAACACTCTGCGCCAACTGTTTATTTACAATGGTTTCTGTTTGTCTA